>OJRD01000365.1_pt1 | contig 30930 bp, 30 predicted proteins | sample 1599051 | NCBI WGS metagenome assembly OJRD01 (sample SAMN03922523, study PRJEB24848) | human gut metagenome | isolation source: stool sample | host: Homo sapiens | place: Germany | collected 2010-02 | reverse complement strand
GGTGGATGCCGTCGGCAGGCAGCCAGCTCTTGGTGCCGGACACGGTGACGCCCTCGTCGCCGCTCTGCTGCTTCACGGTGTTGGTGACGGTGTAGCCGGTTTCCATGCTGCCCGCGATGACAGGGGTCTGATAGCCGGTGACGGTGTCCTCCGCCACGGTGTACTGGATCCGGCCGCCGTCGCGGTACTTGGTCAGGTCGGTGAAGGTGTAGGTGTTGACCAGGACGCCCTGCTCATCCGCCCGGGGCAGGTCGATGCTGTCCACCACGGTGGAACCGTCCATCAGCTTGATGGTGGCCTTGGGGCGGTCGGCGTTGGTGCGGGTGTCCTTCCAGATCTTCTCCACGCTGACAGCGGTGGTGTCGCCGTTCAGGGTGTTCTTCACGGGGAAGTGGATGGTGGCGTCGTCCACTTCGGCCTGACCCACGGTGGCATCGTAGTGGGCGGGCTCGGCTTCCACCACGGTGTAGCCGATGGCCGCGCCGGTGGCGTCGTACTTGGGGAAGGTGCCGTCAAAGCGCCCGGTGGTGGAGTCCTCCCAGTAGGTGATCACGGTGGGGGTGCCGCCGGGCTCCTCGGAGTCCTGCTCCTCTTCCTTAGCGTTCAGGACCAGGGTCGCAAGGGCGTTTTCCTTGTCCGCGCCGTAGAGGGAGAAGGTCAGACTGTCGGGCCGCTCGTCTTCAAAGCCCTCGTCGTCCCAGGTCTTGGTGACGCTGATGGTCATCTCGACCTGAGTCAGCTTGTTGGTCAGGTTATACTGGCCGTCCTCGCCCTTGTAAGCGATGGCGGGGTCATAGCCCTCGGCGTCGTCGGTGACGTAATATTCAATCTCGGCGCCGGTGCCCTCCCACAGGTCGGTGGTCTCGTTGTAGGTGAGGTCGTACTTGGGCAGACCGGTGAAGGAGTAGGTCCAGTCATAGGTCTCTGTCTCGGCGTTCCAGCCGATGGTCCGGGTGTCCTGCGCCGTATTGGAGCCGGTCTTCCACAGGCTGACCTCCACGGTCTGGGGCCGGGCGCCGCTGTTGCCGTCCACCCAGGCCTTGGAGCCTTCCACGGCGACGGTGGTCTGATTGACCACGTTCTGGATGGTGTAGCTGCCATCATCGTTCTTCACGATATGGGCGGAGTAGCCGGCGTCCTGGGACACGGTCTCGGTGATGGAATAGGTGTACCGGTCGCCGTTCTCGGCATACACGGGGACCTTCTCAAAGGCGCCGGACAGCTTGGTGCCGGACAGGGTCAAAGTCTGGAAGGGACTGCCGTCCCGGAGCAGGTTGACGGTGACCTCGCCCTTCATGCTGTCGGGGGTCAGCCACTGCTTCTCCACGGGGATGGACATCTCGTTCTGAATCTCGTTGGTGATGATGTTGTTCACGTCATTGTAGGTGACCAGATAGTCCTTGCCGTTGATGGTGGATACCTGGTTGCCCTCGGCCACGGCGCCGTTCACGTACTCGCGGACCACATAGGCATAGGCCTCGCCGGTCAGGATGTCACGGACGGGGACATCGTTCCAGGTGTGGGTCCAGTCGTCGGCAGCGGTGAGGGTGACCGGATCGCTGGTGGCGGTCTTGGTATGATTCAGGTACTGCTCATAGACCACCTGGACAGCGGTCTTGAGGCCGTCGGGGGTGGCGCCCCACTGCTTGGTGACGGTCAGATCCTGGGCGCCGGGGAGATAGGTGTTCTCCAGCTTCAGGTCCGTGGGGTTCTTCTGGCCGTTGACATAGACAGCGCCGCCGGAGACCTTTACTGTGACGGTGCCGATGCTGGCGGGGTCGTGGGGATCGCCTTCGGGCAGGGTCTCGGTCAGGGTGTACGTATGGCCGGAGGGGATATCGGTGAAGGACACCGCGCCGGTATCGGAAGAGGCCGCGATCTTGGTGTGGGCGGGGTCCTTGCAGTCACAGGTCAGGGTGAAGGTCACGCCGGGCAGGGCGGCCTGGGTGTTTTTGTCCACCTTGGTGAAGCGCAGAGCGCCGAAGTTGCCCTTGACCGTGGGTACCGGGAAGTCCACGGTTTTCAGATGGGTCTCGGCGGTCTCGCCCTCGCCGATGCTGGGCCACTCGCCCTGATCGTTGGTCAGCATGAACTTCAGCGTGGCGGCGGTATTGGTCGGATAGGCGGTGGTGCTGCCGTCCGTATTGTCCAGACGGACGCGGTACTTCATGGTATAGCCATAGGTAGAAGGCTCGCTGGAGCCGGCGGGCTTGATCGTGGTGATGGCCGGATCATAACCGGAGGCCAGCACGTTCCACTGGAAGGACTCTCCGTCCTCGGCAGGGGTCACGGTGTTGGTAAAGGTTCCGGTGGTGGTCTCCCCCAGATAGGTGATGTTGGCGCCCATCTGGTCCTCCACCCGCCACGCCTGAGCCGCCAGGCGGATGGTACTGCCGATGGCCTCAAAGGCATCAAACAGGGTCTGGTTGTCATCGGCCTCATAGGCGTTGGTGGAGAAGCTGCCCAGCCACTGGCCGATGGTCAGGTTCTTCCATGTGGTGCCCGCCACGGGGCTGTCAATGCCGCTCACGCTGCCAAAGGGCTTATCCCCGGCCACGTCTTTGCCGTATGCAATGGAGAACAGCTTGGAAGCACTGGCGAGGCCCTTGATGGCCGAAGCCACGCCGGCCACGTCACGGACATCATTGGTGGTGGTGTAGCTGCCACCGCCCTTGGTGCCGTCGATGCGTTTCGTATCGGATTGGTCTTTATTTACATGGAAAGTGGGGGCTCCGTCCGTCAGCAGCACGGTATAGAGGTACTCCATCCCGTTCAAAGGCTGACCATTTTTCAAACCATCCTGCAGCAGGTTCCGGGCCAGCATCAGGCCGCCCTCGATGTTGGTGCCGCCCTTGCCGTCGCCGTTGCCCACCCGGATTCCACTGTCCAGCCCGGTGCCGATGATGTTCTTCAGCGCGGTGATATTGGCGGCGCCGTTGGCAGCATCGTTGACATCATACCACTGAGAGGTATAGGTCTTGGCATCGCTGCCGAACGCGATGATCTGCACCAGACGCTTGTCGCCCTCCTGAGCGCCGGTCTGGGTGGCGAAGGTGTCGATGAAATCCTTGGCCGCCTTCTTCGCCTGGGTCAGACGAGCCTCATAAACGCAGTCAGGGGTCACGGTATAGTGATTCTCCGCCGTTCCCCAGCAACCGTCTACGTCACAAGTACCGTTAGGTCCTCCCATAAAACCGCCGTGTTTATCTATGAATGCATGGCGGCCATCACACAACCAGGAACCGCAGTTGCAGCGGTTCGGCGTATGGTTAGCATGGTCCTGCTCCTTGCCGCACTTGGCGCAGTCGTCCATACTGTTGGACACGTCCAGCACCAGCACCACGGCGCTGTCGGGGGTCTTGCCGGGGATGGTGGTCAGGTCCTCGGTGGTCTTGACCTGGAGCGTGATCTCAAACTCATTCTCCACCTGGGTCCCGGCCACACTCTTGGTAATCTCCAGGATGGCGTCGCCGGCCTCTTTTGTGGTCTCGGCCACGCCGTTGCCGTCCTTCTTGAAGTACCGCGTGCCGCCCGCATCCACGATCTGGGCGGTACTGTCGTACTCGTCCTCCACCCGGGCCGCAAAGGCGGCGGCGGGCAGGAGGCCCAACACCATCACCAGCGATAGCGCTAGGGCCAGGGTCCTCTTCATTCTCTTTGCCATCATGTTTCATTCTCCTTCTTAAAAAGAGTGGAACATTGTGGCGGCCGGACGAGCCTGGCGGCACAGCCGCTTTAGCCTCCTGGCTTTGCGTCCCGGCCTTTCGGCCGGTTTGCCTCTGCACGTGTTCTGCTTTCTCGGGTTCGCTGCGTCTGTCTGCCAGACTTGGAAAAGGGCGCTCCTCTTTCTCAGTTCTCCCGGCCCGGCGCATCCCCCTCCTCTTCCTGCTCCAGCAGGGTACTGTCGATCAGGCGGATGAGCTCCAACGCGCTGCGGAAGGGCTCCGTCCTCCGGCCGTCCGTCCAGGTGACCGTCCCCTGCCAGGTGGCGTTCTGCGTATTGAGGATGCGCACCACGAAGGTCTCCCTCTCGCCTGTGGATTGCTTCACCAGCAATCACCTCCATCCATATGAGAGGCTCTGTGTGTCCTATGCACCAAGTCTAACTCAGAAAAGATACATTTTGGTCACATTTCAAATATTGCTGAAAAAAAGAATCGGACTCCTGTAGCAGAAGTCCGGTTCGTTCTACCCCCCGTCCACGTGGCTCTTGATGCGCTGGGTGATCATATCCAGTGCCACCAGGTTGTGGCCCCCGTCCAGCACCACAATGTCCGCATACTGGCGGCTGGGCTGGACAAACTGCTGGTGCATGGGCTTGACCGTATTCAAATACTGGCTGATGACCGAGTCCAGGCTCCGGCCCCGCTCCTTTACGTCCCGCAGAATGCGCCGCAGGATTCGCACGTCGGCGTCGGTGTCCACAAAGATCTTGATGTCCATCAGGTCCCGCAGCTCCTTGGGGTGGAAGATCAAAATGCCCTCCACGATGACCACCTTGGTGGGGCGCACCTCCACCGTGTCCTTGGAGCGGTTGTGAATGGTATAGTCGTACACCGGGCAGTGGATGGTCTGGCCTGCGCACAGCGTCTTCAGATCCTCCACCATGAGGTCGGTATCGAAGGCGTCCGGGTGATCGTAGTTGAGCTTACAGCGCTCCTCATAGGGCATATTGGGATGGGCCTTATAATAGTTGTCGTGGTAGACCACGCTGACGTTTTCCCCAAAGTGGTCCTTGAGATGCTGGGTCAGGGTGGTCTTGCCCGAGCCGGTCCCGCCGGCGATGCCGATGATCATGGTGTCCATGCGTCCCGCCTCCTCGTTTTTCCCAATTATAAAGGATACGGACGGCTTTGACAATCCCTCTTGCGTCCCTCCGCCGGACGGGATACAATAGCCCTACGGAAAGGGGGGGGCACCCATGGAGCTCAACGAGGCCGCCCGCGCCGCCTTCAACGCCATGCGGGAGGGCATCACCATCATCGACACCGACGGGATCATCGTCTTCGGCAACACGGCCTACCGGGAATTTCTCAACAAGGAGGCCGGAGGCGATATCGGCCCCATCGAGGGCTACCGGCTCCGGGACCTACGGCCCGGCGCCCGCCTGCCCGATGTGCTGGAGAAGGGCGAGCCCATCCTCCATCTGACCCGGCAGGAGGTGGAGGACTTCTACTTTGTCAACCTGTACCCCATCTACCGGGACGGGGTGCTTCTGGGTGGCTTATCGGTGGTCACCTTCCTGGACGACGCCTACCGGGCCCGGGAAGAGCTGGAGGCCATGGAGGCCCGGAGCAAGCAGGTCCTCCACCGCATCAACAAGGCCAACGGCGCCCGGTATACCTTCGACGACATCGTGGCCGAGAGCCCGGCGGGAGCCCAGACCAAGGCCCTGGCGGAAAAGATCGCCGCCACCGACGCTACCGTGCTGCTGGAGTCGGAGAGCGGCACCGGAAAGGAGCTCTACGCCCAGGCCATCCACAACGCCAGTCTCCGGCGGGAGGGGGTCTTTGTGGCCATCAACTGTGCCAACTTCAATCCCAACATGCTGGAGTCCGAGCTGTTCGGCTACGTGGAGGGGGCCTTCACCGGGGCAAAAAAGGGCGGCAAGCTGGGGCTCTTCGAGGCCGCCGCCGGCGGCACCCTCTTCCTGGACGAGATCTCCGAGATGGACCTGGGCCTCCAGGCCAAGCTGCTCCGGGTGCTTCAGGAGCGCCGCATCCGTCCGGTGGGCGGCGTCAAGGAGATCGACGTGGATGTGCGGGTGATCGCCGCGTGCAACGCCGGCCTGCCGGACTATGTGGATCAGGGCAAGTTTCGAAAGGATCTCTATTACCGCCTCAACACCTTTCCCATCCACATTCCGCCCCTTCGGGAGCGGACCGGCGACATCCCCGCCCTGGCCGCCGCCATTCTGGACCAGCTCTCCCACAAGCTGCGCCGCCCCTTTACCCTCACCGACGAGGCCGTGCGCCTCCTCCAGGCGCATAGCTGGCCCGGCAACGTGCGGGAGCTGCGCAACGTGCTGGAGTTCTCCGCCTACCTCACCCCCTCCGGCATCATTACCTGCGAGGCCTTCCCCGCCGACCTGCGCCGCCCCGCGGAGCACGACGCCGCCCTCCCTCTGGTCCAAAGGGTCCGGGCCTTTGAAAAGCGGGAGATCCAGCGGCTGCTGGCCCGGAACGGCGCCAGTCTGGAGGGCAAGAAAAAAACGGCCGCCCAGTTGGGCATCTCTCTGGCCAGCCTATACAACAAGCTGAACGCGCCTGACTTCTAGTTTTTTAGAAATCAGTTCCAGCATTTTAGAATTTCGCCATTTGCAACGGCTTGGAACCCCATTCGTCCCGCAAAACATGTCGGATTTCTAATATTTTAGAATTGCGGTGCGGCCAACTGGCCGCGCTCCGCTCCGTTCCCAAAACCCGCGGTGCCTTGTCCCCCAGGCGCCGCGGGGCTTTTTTATTTTCTTTTTCAAGTTTTGGCACGCCCCTTGCTTCATTAACTAAGCGCAAGCGAGAAGCCCCACAGATCGCGCTGCAAAAACGAGGAGGTATTTGCATGTTAGCAGCACTTGGTTTCATCACAGTCATCGTCATGCTCATCCTGATCATGACCAAGAAAGCGTCTCCCCTGGTCGCCCTCATCGCGGTCCCCGTCATCACCGGCATCCTGGCCTGCTTCTTCATCGCAGTAGTCCCGGAGGGCGCCCCGGAGGGCACCGCCGGCGTCGTCAACTTCATGGCCAACTTTAAGTCCCTGGGCAAGATGATTACCGGCTCGTCCGGCATCGGCTCCGTGGCCGCCACCGGCGTCATGTTCATCTTCTCCATCCTGTTCTTCGGCATCCTCACCGACGCCGGCACCTTCCGCCCCATCATCGGCGGCATCACCAGGATGATGGGCACCGACCCCGTGAAGATCGCCATCGGCACCGCCATCCTGGCCATGTGCGTCCATCTGGACGGCTCCGGCGCCGTCACCTTCCTGATCTGCGTGCCCCCGCTGGTGCCCCTGTATGACGCCGTGGGCATGAAGCGCACCACCCTGGCCACCATCGTCGCCATGGCCGCCGGCACCATGAACATCCTGCCCTGGGGCGGCCCCACCATCCGCGCCGCCACCGCTCTGAGCGTGGACGTGGTCAAGGAGCTGTTCATGCCCGTTCTCCCCGCCGTCATCGTGGGCCTGATCTGCGTGGTGGTATTCGCCGCCCTGCTGGGCAAGAAGGAGAAAGCCCGCATCGGCTCCGTGGCCCTGGGCAATGCCGAGGTCACTATGGCCGAGCTCTCCGACGAGCAGAAGGCCCTGCTGCGGCCCCATCTCTTCCCCATCAACCTGGCCCTCATCATCCTGGCCATCCTCTCCCTGCTGTTCTCCGGCTTCGCCCCCGCCGTGGTCTTCATGGTCTTCTATGTGCTGGCTACCGTCATCAACTACCCCAACGTGAAGGACTCCAAGGCCCGGGTGGACGCCCACGCCAAGGAGTGCTTGATGATGTGCTCCGTCCTCTTCGCCGCCGGCTGCTTTACCGGCATCATGAAGGGCACCGGCATGATTACCGAGATGGCCGGCGCGCTCACCGCCCTCATTCCCGCCTCTCTGGGCCGGTTCTTCCCCATCATTGTGGGTATCATCTCCATGCCCGCCTCCCTGCTGTTTGACCCCGATTCCTTCTACTATGGCGTGCTGCCCGTGCTGGCACAGACCGCCGAGGGCTTCGGCGTGGCCGGCGTCAACGTGGGCCAGGCCGCCATTCTGGGCCAGATGACCACCGGCTTCCCCGTCTCTCCCCTCACCGCCTCCACCTTCCTGCTGGTAGGCCTGGCCGGCGTGGACCTGGGCGAGCATCAGAAAAAGACCATTCCCATGGTGTGGGCCATCTCCCTCATCATGCTGGTGGTGGGCGTCATCACCGGCGGCATCTCCATCTGAACCACACCTACCTTTTAACTGCTAGAAAGGAAGTCGTACTATGAAAACCATCCGTATCGGCAGCGGCGCAGGCTACGCCGGCGACCGCCTGGAGCCCTCCCTGGAACTCATTGAGAAGGGCAATCTGGACTACATCAGCTACGAGTGCCTGGCTGAGCGCACCATCGCCATCGGCCAGCAGGCCAAGCTGAAGGACCCCACCAAGGGCTATAACGGGCTGCTGGAGCACCGCATGGAAAAGGCCCTCCCTCTGGCCTGGGAGCACAAGGTGAAGATCATCACCAACATGGGCTCCGCCAACCCCCAGGCCGCCGCCAAGAAGTGCGTGGAGATCGCCCGCAAGCACGGCCTCACCGGCATGAAGATCGCCTGTGTCACCGGCGACGATCTGCTGCCCGTCATCGACAAGTACAGGGACACCGAGGTCTGGGAGACCCACGAGCCCCTGTCCAAGCTGCCCGGCGAGATTGTCTCCGCCAACGCCTACATGGGCGTGGAGGGCATTCTGAAGGCCCTGGATCTGGGCGCCGACGTGGTCATCACCGGCCGTGTCTCCGACCCCGCCATCTTCATGGCCCCCCTCATCCACGAGTTTGGCTGGTCCCTGGAGGACTGGGACAAGCTGGGCAAGGGCACCATGGTGGGCCACCTGCTGGAGTGCGGCGGCCAGGTTACCGGCGGCTACTTCGCCGAGCCGGGCAAGAAGGACGTGCCCGGCGTGGGCCATCTGGGCTTCCCCATCATCGAGGTATCCGAGGACGCCTCCTTCTTCGTCACCAAGGTGCCCGGGGCGGGCGGCATGGTCACCCCCGACACCTGCGCCGAGCAGATCTGCTACGAGATCCACGACCCCGAGGTCTACCTGACCCCCGACGTGGTGGCCAACTTCAAGCAGGTCAAGTTCACCCAGACCGCTCCCGACGTGGTGAAGGCGGAAGGCGCCACCGGCAAACCCAAGACTGAGACCTTCAAATGCTCCATCGGGTATAAGGATTGTTTCATCGGCGACGGCGAGATCAGCTACGGCGGCCCCGGTTGTGTGGAGCGTGCCAAGCTGGCCCTGGAGATCGTCAAGGAGCGGCTGGAGCTGGTGGCCGCCGGTAAGTTCGACGAGCTGAAGTTCGACCTCATCGGCTGCAACAGCCTGTACTGGAATCCCGACTACCCGTACAACGAGGAGCCCAGCGAGGTCCGGGTCCGGGTGGCCGGCCGGGCCAAGACCAAGGCGGACGCCGACATCATCGCCAACGAGGTGGAGGCTCTCTACACCAACGGCCCCGCCGGCGGCTGCGGCGCCGTGAAGCGCACCCGCGACATCGTATCCGTGGCCTCCATCCTGGTCAGCCGCTACGACGTCAAGCCGGAAGCCGAAATTTTTGAAGTCTGATTTTAGGGACAGAAAGGAAGTATCCGCCATGAAACTCTGGGATATCGCACACTCCCGCACCGGCGACAAGGGCAACATCTCCAACGTGTCCCTCATCGCTTACGACGCCAAGGACTTTGCGCTGCTCAAGGAGAAGGTCACCGCCGAAAAGGTGAAGGAACACTTCAAGGGTATCGTCAAGGGCGAGGTGGTCCGCTACGAGCTGCCCAACATCCACGCCCTCAACTTCGTCATGTACGCCGCCCTGGGCGGCGGCGTCACCCGCTCCCTGTCCGTGGATATGCACGGCAAGGGTCTGAGCTCCTACCTGCTGGATATGGACATCTAAGTCCTTCCAATACCCTCCGAATCCCCAACGCGAATTCTGCTTTTCCCACCCCGGACTTTTACGGAAGTCCGGGGCCTTTTTTCCGCTTGGCGGGGCAAAAGCCCGGTTTTTGCATATACTAGCGGTGTAAACCCGAAAGGAGAACTGCGTATGTGCGGAATTGCCGGATTCATCCACTTTGAGCGGGACAATGGCCGTCCGGAATGGGCGGCCATTGCCCATTCCATGGGGGAGACGCTGCACCACCGGGGCCCCGACGACAGGGGGGAGTGGACCTGCCCCGCCGGGGCGCTGGTCCACCGGCGGCTGGCGGTCATCGACCCGGACCGGGGCAGACAGCCCATGACCCGGTCCCGGGAGGGACAGGACTACGTTATCGTCTACAACGGTGAGCTCTACAACACCGGCGCGCTGCGCCGGGACCTGGAGGGGCGGGGCCACGCTTTTGAGACCGCCTCCGACACCGAGGTGCTCCTCGCCGCCTATCTGGAATACGGCGAGGCGGTGGGGACCCGGCTGGAGGGCATCTACGCCTTCGTGATCTGGGACGGGGCCCGAAAGCAGTTTTTCGCCTGCCGGGACCGCTTCGGGGTGAAGCCCTTCTTCTACGCCTGGGCCGACGACGGGGCCTTTGTCTTCGGCTCCGAGCTCAAGGCGCTGTTCGCCTATCCCGGTCTCACCCCCCGGGTGGACGCCGCCGGGTGGTGCGAGGTGCTGGGTATCGGCCCCGCCCGGACTGCCGGGGTAGGGGTGTTCGCCGGGGTGGAGGAGCTCCGGCCCGCCCACCAGATGGTCATCGGCCCGGCCGGGGCCCGGCAGGAGCGTTACTGGTCCCTGGTCAGCCGCCCCCACACCGACTCCTATGAGGACACGGTGGTCCGGGTCCGGGAGCTGGTCACCGGCGCCGTCACCCGGCAGTTGGTCTCCGACGTGCCCCTGTGCACCTTCCTGTCCGGCGGGCTGGACTCCAGCGTCATCACCGCCGTGGCCGCCCGGGACTACCAGCGCCGGGGCCTGCCCGCCCTGGAGACCTACTCCTTCGACTACGCTGACAACCAAAAGTACTTCCGGCCCTCCTCCTTCCAGCCCGACGCCGACTGGCCCTGGGTGGAGCGCATGGTGGAGGCCTTTCACACCCGGCACACCGTACTCACCTGCCCCATCCCCGATCTGGCCGCCCTGCTGGACCAGGCTATGCGGGCCAAGGACCTGCCCGGCATGGCCGACGTGGACGCCTCCCTGCTTTATTTCTGCCGCCAGGTGGCCCAAAAACATGTGGTGGCCCTGTCCGGGGAGTGCGCCGACGAGGTGTTCGGGGGCTACCCCTGGTTCGAGCGGCCCGAGATGCTCCACGCCTCCACCTTCCCCTGGAGCCGGGACCTGGACGCCCGCAGGGAGGTCTTTGACCCGCGGCTGTGGAAGCGGCTGGGAGTGGAGGATTACGTGCAGTACCGCTACGCCCAGTCGGTGGCCCAGACCCCCCGGCTGGAGGGGGAGGACCCGGAAAACGCCCGGCGGCGGGAGGTGGCCTGGCTCAACCTCAACTGGTTCATGTCCACCCTGCTGGACCGCAAGGACCGCATGAGCATGTGGTCGGGCCTGGAGGTGCGGGTCCCCTTCTGCGACCACCGCCTGGTGGAGTACGTCTGGAACATCCCCTGGTGCATGAAGGCCATGAACGGCCGGCGCAAGCAGGTGCTGCGGGACGCGGCGGAGGGTCTGCTCCCCGAGGACGTGCGCACCCGGCCCAAGAGCCCCTATCCCAAGACCCACAACCCCCTCTACGAGGAGCTGGTCCGGGCCCGGGTGGCCGAGATCCTGGCCGACCCGGCAGCTCCCCTGCACGCTCTGGTGGACGAGAACGCCCTGCGGGCGGGGATGCTGGTCTCCGCCGGGGACTACGGCCGGCCCTGGTTCGGCCAGCTCATGGCCGGGCCCCAGATGCTGGCCTACCTGGTGCAGCTCAACGCCTGGATGGTCCGGTTCGGGCTGACGGTGTAGCACCCCGGCGGCGGGGAGGGCGCCGCCGGAAAAACTTTATCTTTTCTTCACTCCTTCTCAAGGAAAATTTACCTCCTTCGTGGTAGCCTGATAGCAACACGAAGGAGGCTTTTTCTTATGGAACCCATCCTATCCGTCTCACATCTGCAAAAGGTCTACGGTGACCGGGGCAGCCACACCCGGGCCCTGGACGACCTCAGCTTCGACGTGCTCCCCGGCGAGTTCGTGGGCGTTATGGGCGCGTCCGGCTCGGGCAAGACCACCCTTTTGAACTGTGTGTCCACCATCGACCGTCCCTCTTCCGGCACCATCACCGTGGACGGCACCGACGTCACCGCCCTGCGGGGCAAGGCCCTCTCTCGCTTCCGCCGGGAGCGGCTGGGCTTCGTCTTCCAGGACTGCAACCTGCTGGACACCCTCACCGCCTTTGAGAACATCGCCCTGGCCCTCACCATCCTGGGCACGCCCGCCGGGGAGATCGACCGCCGGGTCCGAGACACCGCCGGGCTGCTGGGGCTGGAGCGGGTGCTGGAAAAGTACCCCTACCAGCTCTCCGGCGGCGAGCAGCAGCGGGTGGCCGCCGCCCGGGCCATCATCACCGCCCCCGCCCTCGTCCTGGCCGACGAGCCCACCGGCGCGCTGGACTCCAAGTCCGCCGGGCAGCTTCTGGGCCAGCTCTCCCAGCTCAACCGGGAGCAGGGGGCCACCATCGTCATGGTCACCCACGACGCCTTTACCGCCTCCTGGTGTCATCGCATCCTCTTCATCAAGGACGGCCGACTCTGGCACGAGCTGCGGCGGGACGGGGAGGACCGGCGGCGGTTCTTCCAGGACATCATCGGCGTGGTCAGCCGGCTGGGAGGTGACGCGGCCGATGTTCTTTAAGCTGGCGCGGAAAAACGTCACCCGCAGTCTCAAGGACTACTCGGTGTACTTTCTCACCCTCACCCTGGGAGTGAGCCTCTTCTATGTGTTCAATTCCCTGGAGGGGCAGTGGGCGATGCAGATGCTGGCCAAAAGCGCCCACTATATGGTGGAATCCATCCTCATCTTCATGAACATCTTTTCCGCCTTCGTCTCGGTGGTGCTGGCCTGCCTGGTGCTTTACGCCAACACCTTTTTGATGAAGCGCCGCAAGCGGGAGCTGGGCACCTACTTCTTGCTGGGTCTGCCCGCAGGCAGGGTCTCCCTGCTGCTGGTGCTGGAGACCCTGCTCATCGGTCTGATGGCCCTGGCCACCGGACTGGTGCTGGGGGTCCTGCTGGCCCAGGGCCTGGGGCTGCTCACCATCGCCATGTTCTCCGCCTACCCTGCCGGGGAGCAGTTCGCTCTGGTCCTCTCCGTCAAGGCCATCGGCAAGACGGTGCTCTACTTCGGCGTCATCTTCCTGGTGGTCATGATTCTGACCGGGGTGTCGGTCTCCCGGGCCAAGCTCATCGACCTGATGCAGGGAGCCCGGAAAAACGAGGAGATGAAGGAGCGACCCCTGTGGACCAGCGTCCTCACCTTCCTGGCCGGGGTGGCTCTGCTGGTCGTCGCCTACGCCATGCTCCTCATCCGGGGCATGCTGTATATCGACCCGCTGTTCTTCCTCATGCTGGCCCTGGGCACTCTGGGGACCCTGCTGTTTTTCCGGTCCCTGTCCGGCTTCCTGCTGCGGGTGGTGAAGGGGCACAAGAAGCTTTATTACAGGGGCCTCAACATGTTTGTGCTGCGGCAGTTTAACTCCCGCATCCACACCACCTACCTGTCCATGACGGTGATCTGCCTGCTCCTGCTGTTGGCCATCGGCGTCACCGCCTGCTGTGTGGGCCTCAACGACACCATCGAGCAGAACACCTCCTCCGCCGCCCCCTACGATGTCACCATCCAGAATTACAGCGGGGACACCACCGTGGCGGACCTCCCCGCCCGGTTGGCAGAGTCCGGCTTTGACCCCGCTCTGCTGGGGGAGCAGCACGACTTTCTCTTCTACTACAACGACCCCGCCGTCACCGGCATCCCCGCGGACGACGCCTATGCCGTGGTGCTGCTCTCCGACTACAACGCGCTGATGGCCCTCCAGGGCGGGCAGACCCTGGCCGGGGACGGTCTGCCCCTTGTGACCGATCAGGCCATCGTGACCGGCTACAGCGGTATGAACCGCTATCTTGTGGCCCCCGACAGTTGGGCGGAGGCGCTCCAGGTCCGGCGGCAGGTCTTCTGCGCCAACTACCGGGGCGACAAGCAGACCGCCGAGGACGCCCTTGCCGCCGCCTACAGCTCCCCCGCCTTTTCCGACGGGCTCACGCTGTCTCTGGACACCCGCATCGGAATCTACACGGAGAATATGGGCAGCAAGATCCTGGTGCTGTTCATGGGACTCTATCTGGGCATGGTCTTTCTCCTCACCGCCGCGGCGGTGCTGGCCCTCCAGCAGCTCAGCCAGGCGGCGGACAACGTGCCTCGCTATCAGATTCTCTCCCGCCTGGGCGTCCCGGAGCGGATGCGGGACCGCTCGGTACTCACCCAGGTAGCCCTGTCCTTCTTCCTCCCGCTGGCCCTGGCGGTGGTCCACTCCATCGTGGGCATGACGGCGGCCAACGCCGTGATCTCCGTCGTGGGGCGGGTGGATTCGGTGCGCAGCAGCCTGGTCACCGCCGGCTTCCTGGTGCTCATCTACGGGGCCTACTTCCTGGCCACCTGCTTCGGCGCCCGCCGCATCGTCAAAGGAAACGGGTAGCCTTCGGCCTCATCCCCCTGAACGCACCGAGCGGTTGGACGCGCCTCCGGAAAATTTGCTTTTTTCTGTGCTATACTATATATAAATTTATAAGAAGAACCGTCTTTTTAAGAAGGGCTTTTGGTATTGCACCCTGTGGTGCTGTATGGAAAGTCCTTCTTTTTTATTTGAATGCGTAGTGAACAAAGCCGAAAGGCTTGCATCCCAAGGGTTTCAGGGCCAATTGGCTTTGTTCCAGTGCAAGGGCTTTTGAGGATTCCGGTGCAAGGCAGGAACAGGAAACGCCCTCTTTCTTTTTATATTCTTTCGCTGTATCGGCGCGTCACGCGATATAGAACATAAAAAGCGCGTCTCGGCCCAAGGTGCGGGATAACTGTCTGGTCCACCGAATCGGAACCGCAACATCCTCACGGTCTGCTTCTCCGACGGAGATAAAAAATTTCTTTATCCGGACGCCTTTGCCAAACACTTGACCCTAAAAAATAACGACATGCAGGATCAAATGAAACGCCTTCTGGCCGCAAGAAAGGCCGCAAGAGAGGCGGAGCGGCAAGCGTTCCAGCAGAAACAGGAGCACAAGAATCTCCTGCGCAATATGAAAATATCCGCAAACTCCCAGGCGGCGTTCCACCTCACCGCAGCACAGGAGCAGGACGTATTCTCCGCATGGACTGTGTTCACCGGCACTTATCTGAGCGGACCTTCCAAAGGAGAGCCCCGGATTCCCGACCGGATGAAGCCGAACTCGCTTTGTCTGCTGACCAAACGTGGGGCTGGGGTACAGGAGGCAAGCCGCCGCATCATCGGCGCTTTTATGGTCGGGGAGGATTTCTTCGGCGCTGACTGCCGAAGCGGCACAGTCGCCGCCCATCCGGTCCACCGCGTAGCGCTGCGGCCGGAAAAGGGCCTGGCCTTCTGGCCCTATTTTACGCGGGACCCTGAAAAACAGCGCTGGGGAAAAACGGCTCTGAAACATTTTTCCAACCAAACTGCCGAAAAAATTCTCTTTGATCTGCTGGGTCTGGCAGACACCGCCGTGCCTGCCGCAAAATAGGGCTTGCATTCGCCGTCGAAATGTGCTATGATACATTTCACTGTTTGGGATTATTGCGCCCATTTGAATGATGACACGGCCCTTCGGGCCTTTGAAAGGACGATGTATTTATGGGTACTCTGAAGCTCGTGCTCACCGTGGTCGATGTGATCGCCGCCGTTTTCCTCACCGCCGTAATCATGCTCCAGTCCGGCAAGAGCGCCGGTCTGTCCGGAGCCATCGCCGGCGGCGCCGACACCTTCCTGTCCAAGAACAAGGCCAAGAGCTGGGACGCCAAGCTGGCCCGCTGGACCAAGTGGGTGGCCATCGGCTTTATGGTCCTCTCTCTGGTCATCGGTCTGATGCCCAACGCCTGAGCGCATCAAAAACGCCTCTCCCAACGGGAGAGGCGTTTTTCTTTTTCCCATTCCGTGGTATACTACAGCTACCGACGAATAAAGGAGATTTTTTATTTGGAACTGAATGGAACCTACCAGGCCACCGGCAAGGGGTTTGGTTTTCTCATTCCCGAGGACGGGAAGGGCCGGGAGGACGACTGGTTCATCCCGCCCCGCAGCGAGGGCGGGGCCTGGAACGGCGACCGGGTGCTGGCCGTGCCTGTGGAGGACGACCGGGGCGGCCAGCGCCGTACCGCGAAAATCACGGCGGTGGTGGAGCGGGCCAACAAGACGGTCACCGGCGCCATTGAGCGCCAGGGCCGTGAGGTCTGGCTCCGCCCCGGCAGCGACCGTCTCCCCCACCCCATCAAGGTGGTGGGCCGTACCCGCTCGGCCAAGGCCGGGGACAAGGCCGCCGTGGCGGTGACCAGCTACGGAAACAAAAAGCTCCCCCCCATGGGCACGCTGCGGGAGATCTTCGGCAAGGACGGCACCCGCCCGGCCGCGGTGGAGGCCATTCTCTATCAGTACGGCATCGAGCGCGCCTTCCCCGTCTCGGTCCAGACCGCCGCCGAGCTGGCGCCCCGGGAGGTGGCGCCAGCCGACCTGGCCGGCCGCCTGGACCTGCGGGGCAAAACGGTCATCACCATCGACGGGGCCTCCTCCAAGGACTTCGACGACGCCGTCTCCCTGGAGCGAGACGCGCGGGGCCGCTGGGTGCTGGGCGTCCACATCGCGGACGTGTCCCACTACGTGGCCGAGGGCTCTCCGCTGGACCTGGAGGCGTGGAACCGGGGCACCTCGGTCTACTTTGCCGACCAGGTGGTGCCCATGCTGCCCCCGGAGCTGTCCAACGGCATCTGCTCCCTGAACCCCCACGTGGACCGGCTGGCCCTGAGCTGCATCCTGACCATGGGGCCGGATGGGGCGGTTCTGGACCACCGGCTCGCCAAGTCCGTCATCCGCTCCACCGAGCGGATGACCTACGGCGACTGCAACACCCTGCTGGCCGGGCTGGACCCGGAGCTGGAAGCCAAATACGCCCACATCCTGCCCATGCTCCGGGACATGGCGGCTCTGGCCGCCGCTCTGGAGCAGCGCCGCAGGCTCCGGGGCGCGCTGGACCTGGAGAGCCGTGAGTGCCATGTGATCTGTGACGAGCAGGGGGACCCGGTGGACGTCCAGGTCCGGGAGACGGGCGTCTCCGAGGCCCTCATCAAGTCCTTTATGCTCTCGGCCAACGAGTGTGTGGCCGAGCACCTCTTCCAGCTCCACGCCCCGGCGGTATACCGGGTCCACGAAAAGCCCTCGGAGGACAAGGTCGCCACTCTGCGGAGCATGCTCACCCCCCTGGGCTACGACCTGAGAGAGGCCGACCACTTCTCCCTTCAGAAGGTGCTGGAGAAGGCCAGGGACACCCCGCAGGCCCCCGCCATCCACATGATGGTGCTGCGCAGCCTGATGAAGGCCCGGTACGATGTGGAGAATCTGGGGCACTTTGGTCTGGCGGCAAAGTTCTACTGCCACTTCACCTCGCCCATCCGCCGCTACCCCGACCTGATGGTCCACCGCATCCTCACCGCCCTGCTGGACGGGGCGCCGGAGGGCCGGACCCGCGGAAAGGGGGCGGCGGCGGCCCAGCGGGCGGCCCAACAGTCCTCCGACCGGGAGGTGGCCGCCATGAACGCCGAACGGGAGATCGAAAAATGCTACCTGGCGGAGTATATGCACCAGCGCCTGGGAGAGACCTTTTCCGGCGCGGTGTCCGGGGTCACCCGATTCGGCCTCTTCGTGGCCCTGCCCAACGGGGTGGAAGGGCTTCTCCCCGCCGCCGCCCTGCCCGACGACGACTATACGTACGATGAGGTGCGCATGACCCTGACCGGCCGCCGCACCAAGGCGGTCTGGTCCTTCGGAATGCCCCTGGAGGTGGTCTGCGCCGCCGCCGACCCCGGCTCGGGGCAGATCGACTTCGCGCTCCCGGAGGGGGCCGCACCCGCCCGTCCCGTCGAGGCCCGGCAGGCCCCCGTGAAGCCGTCCAGACGCTCGGCCAAGACGGGGAACAAGCCCGGTTACCGTCCGCCCAAACGGACCAAAGGCAGGAGGAAACGATGACAAATCGGAATTTACTCGCCCTCATATTGCTGATTGTATTCACGCTTACCGGCTGTCAGACCGCCGCGGTCCCCGCACCCGCGCCCGAGGCGGCCCCCACCGCCGCCGTGCCCAGCCCGGAATCCACCCCCACGCCGGCGCTCACCCCCGTCCCGGAACCCGACCCCTTTGCGGAGCAGCTCGCCGCCATGACGGTGGAGGAGAAGGTGGGCCAGCTTTTGATCGGGGGCTTTGAGGGCACGGAGATTGGGGACCAGGCAACCCGGCTGGTCCAGGAATATCAGGTGGGCGGGCTCATCCTCTACGGCCGGAACATCGCCGGCGCCGGCCAGCTTGTCACGCTGACCAACGGCCTTAAGGCCCTCAACGGCGATGGCATCCCCCTGTTCCTCTCCATCGACCAGGAGGGCGGCGGTGTGGACCGGATGCCCCCGGAGGTCCGCCGGACTCCCGGGGCCTACTGCGTGGGACAGACCGGCTCGGTCCCCGCCGCTCAGTCCTACGGCGACGTGCTGGCAGCCGAGTGCGCCGCCTTCGGCCTCAATCTGGACTTCGCCCCGGTGCTGGACGTGTGGTCCAATCCCGGCAACACCGTCATCGGGCAGCGGGCCTTCAGCGCCGACGCCCGGACCGTGGCGGGGCTGGGCCCCGCCGCCGCCCGCCGCATGATGGACCAGGGCATCATCCCCGCGGTCAAGCACTTTCCCGGCCATGGGGACACCGCGGTGGACTCCCACGTGGGTCTGCCGGTGGTGGATAAATCCCCGGAGGAGCTGGAGGAGACCGAGCTGATCCCCTTTCGCGCCGCCATCCAGTCCGCCGGGACGGACGGACAAGTCCCCGCCGTCATGGTGGCCCACATCCTGCTGACCCAGCTAGACCCGGAGCGGCCCGCCAGTCTCTCCCCCGCAGTGGTGACCGGCCTGCTGCGGGAGGAGCTTGGCTTTGCCGGAGCGGTCCTCACCGACGACCTGACCATGGGGGCCGTGACCCAGAGCTACGGACTGGGTGAGGCCGCCGTTCTGGCCGTCGAGGCCGGCTGCGACATCCTGCTGGTCTGTCACGGGCAGGACAGCGTCCCCGCCGTCCGGACGGCTCTGCTGGAGGCGGTGGCCTCCGGCCGCATCACCGCAGAGCGCCTGGACGAGAGCGTCTATCGCATTCTCCGCCTGAAAACGGAATACGCCCTGACCAATGAGCCGGTGAGCCCCCCGGATCTGGAGGCCCTCAACGCCCAAATCGGCGCAGTGCCGGTCCAATGACTTGCATTTTCCACCTAGGCAAGGTACAATAGTGCCACTGCAAAGGCGGTGATCTGGATGACAAGAGAGGAAGCTTTTGAATTTCTGGACCGGACGGCCCGGGGCATCGCCGAGATGTTCGGCTCCACCTGTGAAACGCTGGTCCACGACATGGGCGTGCCCACCCATCCCATCCTCTCCATTTACAACGGCCACATCTCCGGCCGGACGGTGGGCTCTACCATGGACATTCTGGGCACCAACCGGGAGCTGGACCAGGAGGCCTCCACCACTGACCAGGTGAATCTGTACGCCACCACCCCCGCGGGGGCCCAGATCAAGTCCTCCACCTTCCACCTCATCGGAGAGGGCTACAATCTGGCCCTGGGCATCAACTTCGACTACACCTCTCTGGTCTATGCCAACCGCATCCTGGTGGACCTGATGAGCGCCGAGGCCGATCTGAAATCCGCCCTGTTCCAGGGGGGCGATACCGCCCTGACCGACCTGTTTGACGAGTGCCTGCGGGCGGTGGGCAAACCGGCAGATGCCCTGGGCAAGGCCGACCGGCTGAAGCTGGTGGCCTTGATGGAGCAGAAAAACGCCTTTTCCTACCGCAAATCCGTGCCCTTCGTGGCCAAGCGCCTGGGGGTAAGCCGGTATACGGTATATAAATACTTAGACGAGCTGGCCCGTCAGGGCGACGGCGGCCAGCCGGACTGAAACGAGGGATACGACATGAAGCATCAGGAACAGATCGAAGCCTATTGGAGCGACCCCGCCCGGGAGCGGGAACTGGTCGGCGCCATCGCCCGGCTGGTGAACGTGAAGAGCGTAAAGGGGGACCCGGAGCCCGGAAAGCCCTTCGGCCCCGGCCCTGCCGCCGCGCTGGACGAGGCTCTGGCCCTGTGCCGGGAGCTGGGCTTTTCCACCTCCGACTACGACCACTATGTGGGCCTGGCCGACCTCAACGACAAAGAGACCCGGCTGCACATCCTGGGCCACCTGGACGTGGTGGGGGAGGGCTCCGGCTGGGACACTGACCCCTATACCTGCGTGGAGAAGGACGGGATGCTGTACGGCCGGGGGGTCTCGGACGACAAGGGCCCCGTGGTCTGCGCCCTGCTGGCCATGAAGGCCGTGCGGGACCTGGGACTCCCCCTGTCCGCCAATGTCCGCTGCATCCTGGGCACCGATGAGGAGTCCGGCTCCGCCGACATCGCCTACTATTACGCCCGGGAGCCCTACGCCCCCATGGCCTTCACCCCCGACGCCGACTTCCCTCTCATCCACATTGAGAAGGGCCACTATCATCCGGACTTCGGCGCCCAGTGGGAGAGCTCCGACGCCAAGCCCCGGGTGGCCGCCCTCACCGGCGGGTTCCGCACCAACGTGGTACCTCCCGAGGCCGAGGCCATGGTACTGGGCCTTTACGCCCACGATGTAGAGCCGGTCTGTGACCGGGTGGCGGCCCGGACCGGGGCGGTGTTCACCGTCAGCAGCTCGGCCAGCGGCTGTCACATCCACTGCGCGGGCAAGAACGCCCACGCCGCCTCCCCCGACGGCGGCATCAACGCCATCGCCGCCCTGCTGGAGGTCCTTGCCGCCCTCCCCCTGGCCGGCTGCGCCGGCACGGACGCCATCCGCTCCATGCACGAGCTGTTTCCCTTTGGGGACAACCGGGGCCGCGCCCTGGGCATCGCCCAGTCCGACGCGGAGTCCGGCGAGCTCACCCTCAATCTGGCCGTCATGACGCTGACGGAAACCGGCTTTTCCGCCAAATTCGACGTGCGCTTCCCCCTCTGCGCCAACGAGGACAACTGCAAAAGGGCCTGTGAGGCCAGCTTTGCCGCCCACGGCATCGCCGTTACCGGCGCTCCGGATATGACCACCGTCCACTGCGTGAGCGCCGATTCCCCCCTGGTGCGGACCCTCCTGGCCTGCTACGAGACCTACACCGGCGAGCCGAACGCCCAGCCCATCGCCATCGGCGGCGGCACCTACGTCCACGACATCCCCGGCGGCGTGGCCTTCGGCTGCCAGTTCCCCGGCTTCGACCCCAAAATGCACGCCGCCAACGAGCAGGCCCGCATCGACCAGCTCCTCCTGTCCTGCAAGATCTTCACCCAGGCCATCGCGGAGCTATGTGGCGGATGACGGGTCCGTACATCCGGCGGCGGCCGGCCGCCCTCCTGGCCGCCCTGTGCCTCTGCCTGGCCCTGACCGGCTGTGAGGACGGGGCACATATGACGGCCTTCGACGCCTCATCCTATGTCTCCGGCCTGTTGGACCAGAGCTTTAAAAAGACCTGGTCCAACGCCTGGCTGGACCTGGTGGACCTGACGGAGGGCGCCGCTCTGGACGCCTACGAGGCGGGCTTGGACCAGGAGTACCGGCGCTTCGCCTACCAATTCGACCTTCAGGATGCCAGCCTCACCGACGAGACCCGACAGGCGGCGCGGGACCTGCTGGCGGAGATCTGCGCCAAGGCCCAGTACACCGTCCAGAGCGCCGTCGCCCTGGACGACGAGCGGTACGCCGTGGAGGTGAAGGTGCGCTCCATCGACCTGTTCCTTCAGGTGGAGGCGGACGACCTGTCCGACTACGCCGCCGCTTTTCAAGCCGCCCATGCTTCCGACCGTCCCGACGCGCTGGACGACGCGGACCGGTCCGCCTACTGGACCCAGTACGAAAACGACTGGGCCCTGGGCGTGGTGGAGCTGTGCCGGAGCAAGCTGGGCCTGCTGGGCTATGGCGACGTGGAATCCATCCTGGTGCTGGTGGCCCCCGACGACGCGGGGAACTACTCCATGGGGGACAATGACTTTGCCAACCTCTCGGCGCTGATCCTGCCCTATTGACTGCGATAAAAAACGGCTCTGTATTCCAAAACGGAATACAGAGCCGTTTTTCATACCACTTACGCCTTTCCCCGATCTCCCTGCTCCCGCAGGACCGACAGGGCGTTTTTCAGAAAGGCGGGATAGGACGCCCCCATCAGCCCCAGGTTCTCCAGCACCGACAAGCCCTCGTTTCCAATGAGAAACAGCAGCACCGCCGTCCGGGCATAGGTCTCCTCCACCAGGAGGTCCAGCCGCACCGCCACCAGCACCAGCGCCAGCTCCGCGCCCTTTTTACACAGCCCCCGGAAGCCCGCCCGGCTGTCCAGCGCCCCGTCTCCGCTCTTGTCCGACCTCCGAAACACCCCGGCCACCACCAGCCCGGTAAGGTAATCCAGCGCCATGCAAAACAGCAGGGTCTGCAGCGCGCGGTCCCATCCGCCCAGGGCGTTGACCGCCGCGCTCCCCGCTGCGGCCGCTCCGGCCAGCACCAGGTCCTTGGTCCGCAGCCATTGTTCTCTGTTCACGCCTCACGTTCCTTCCTATCGCACCATTTTCGCCAGCTCGGCCCAGGTGGGGCCCAGCGCCTCAAGGTCCGCCCAGGTCTGGAACCGCGCCTCCAGCTCGGCCCAGGTGGCGTACCAGAACGCATATTGGATCTCCAGGTGGCACGGCAGGATGTCTTCGATGATGCGCCGCATGGCAGGGAAGCCGTCCGGAACCCCCGGCACCTCGGGAAAGCGCACCTCCACCGTCCCCGGCAGTTCCCCCTCGCTGGCCACAGCGTTGAGTCCGCAGCCGGTCAGGTTGTCGTTGACAGCGGCCAGGGTGAAGCAGTCCCCACTGATGCGCAGCAGGGCGGCCAGGGCCTCCCGGCGGCGTGGAAGGCTGTCTGTCACCGGCCGCCGGGCCAGCAGCTTCTCCACCCGTTCCAGGCCCTCGTCCTCTGCGGTGGAGAGGAGCATCTCCCGCTGGATGGCCTCCAGGCGGGCGCCGCAGGCGTCCAGCGCCGCCCCCACCGCCTCCAGCTCTCCGGCTCCCAGGCCGCCCTCCAGCCGGTAGACCCCCAGGGGTCGGAGCAGTTCCTTCAGATAGCGGGCGTAGCTCATGCCATCTCCTCCACCGTCAGGGTGCCCAGCACGGGCAGCACGTCGTCCGCCGCCGCCACGTCGGCGGCGGGGGTGACGACGGCATAGTTCTCCACCCCGTCCACGCCGTAGAGCAGGGCCCCCAGCCGGGCCCGCAGCACTGGCTGACCCAGCCTGCCGCCGTTGAACCAGCTCCGTAGGGCCTGCTCGGCAGCCTCCAGCACGGCGGTGGGGTCCGCCCCCGGCGCCACGGCCACCCGCACCGCCACATCCACCGTCCGGATCTCCGGCGCCCGGACCACCAGGTCCACGGCGATCTCCCGCCGCGCCTCAAAGTAGTCGGTCAGCTCCGCCAGCAACTCCGCCGAGGGTGTGCCGGAGGGGGCGGACACCACCACATCCACGGTACCCCGGCCTCTGGGCCGGGGTACCGCCACGGCGGCGGCCACTCCTTCGAAGGACAGCGCCCCCTGCTCATAAAAGGCGGCGTTGGCCCCGTTGGGCATCCGCTTGAAGCTGTCCAGCACCCGCTCCCGCAGCGCCTCGTCGCTCTCCCGGTCGGTACCGCCGGAGAAGCCCTCCGGATTGACGCACCGGCTCACCCCCACCGGGGCCACTGCCAACGAGAGGATGGTTCCGGCGGCCGCGTTGCCCGCCGCGCCGGCCTCCACGGCCCGGGCCCGGACCAGCGTAGTGAGCTCCCCGGCCGGCAGCGTCCCCTCCTCCACAGTCTCGAACCGCACCAGGCCCGCCGTCATGCACACCGTCCCCGCCGGGATGGGCCGGTCAGTGGCCGACGCCGTATCCACGCTGAACTGAATGCTTCCCTCGGCCTTGGCGGCCTCCCGCCGCTCCAGCCCCCGCAGGGCGGCGTGGCGGTCCAGGTCCTCCCCCTCCGCCGTCTGGGGAAAACACTGCCGCTCCACCCACTGGGCCTGCACGTACATGGCGTAGATCTGGGCGGCCACGGCGTACAGCCGCGCCGCCAGGTCACCGCTCCCCGCCACCTCCGTCCCGGTGGCCTCGGCAAAGGCCGCCGCCATCTCCCGGTATATCTCCTCTACCGTTTTCAACCCGATTTCCTCCTCACACCGTCACCGAAGTGGAGAGGGCCTCTCCGTTCCAGTCCAGCCGCACATGGACCCGGAGCCGGTCTCCCTCCAGCTCCTCCACCTCCACGCCGGTGATCTCCAGCTCGCTTTCCTCCGCCAGCGCCTCGGCGGCGTATTGCCGGGCCAGGGCGGCCCTGGCCCCCGGCTTCTCCCGGGTCAGCCGGTACAGGCGGCTGCCCAGCTCGGGCAGGAAGGGGAAGCTCCCCCGCCGGGCGGAGAGCTGGAACAGCACCCGCTGCAAGAGCCCGTCCGCCCCTTCGGCCCGCCGGAGCCCGCCCTGTCCGTCCGGCACATAGTCTCCGTCCCGCAGCAGCAGCTCCGCCATCAGCTTCCATCCCCCGAACCGGCCTGGGGCTGATAGGTGCCGGGCAGCTCCACGCCGTTGATGGATACCCGCCCGGTGATGGAAATCCGCCCGTCCGCCCCCAGCCGAACGGCGGTGTTTCCGCCGGGCCCCAAAAGGAGGATCTCTCCGGGGTCCAGCCCGGCAGCCGCTTCGGTCTCCACGCCGGCGATGCAGAGCTCCTCCCCCTGGTCTCCGGCTTTGATGACCAGCACCCGCTGCCCCGGGGCGGGCCGCCAGAGGTAGCCCCCCGGCCCCATCAGCGGCAGGTCCCGCCGCTCACCGGAGAGATAGACGCTGGGCCGGTCCCCGGCCAGGGTCACCGTCCCCAGCTCGGCGCCTGCCTCGGCGTTCCCGTTTCCCCGGCCTTGTCTTGACAGCCACATGGACTCACTTCCTCTCTCATAACACGCTTTCCGGCTCTCCCAGGACCAGCCGGGTCCGTCCGCCCTGTCCGTCCAGCTCCACGGCAGCCTCCAGTACTCGGTAGACACCGTTGCAGCCCAGTCCCGTCCGGTCCAGGCGCACCAGGTCCCCCGGCCAGGCGAAAAACCGCTGGGGGACCGTCAGCTCCAGCCGTGACCGCTCGGCCTGGGAGCGCTGGAGCTGGAACTCCCCCCGGTAGCGCATGGCCTGGTATCCGCTCCGGCCCGGCATGGTCAGCACCCGGCGGCAGCGCCCTCCCTGCTCCGCGAAGGTCCGGTTGACCATCCGCTCGGCCTGCTGCCGGGTCTTGTCCCGCACCAGGATCTCCGAGAGCACGCCGTAGCGCTTTTCCCGGCAGATCAGCTCCGTCACCGCCGTCTTGTCGTCGATGACCAGCCGCTCGCCGTCCTGCCAGGGGGAGAGGACCAGCCGGCCCTGCCGGTCAAAGCGGGGAGCCACACCCCCGTGGTAGCGGGCGAAGTCATAGAGCACCTGCCACTCGCTGCTGCCGCTGGCCACCGAAAAGCCCTCCACCGGCGGTAGTCGGTACCCGCCGGCCACCTGGATGCCGTAGGGCTCCACGTGGTCCCGCAGGATGTCCGCCGCCGTGGCGGTCTGATAGTCGGCCGCCTGGGCCTCGTTGTCCAGCAGCAGGGCGGCCATTCCCCGGCCAGAGACAGTCAGGGTGCTCCCGCTGTCCCCGAAGCGGCACTCGCACTCGTCCACCACGCCCTGAAAGACCCGCTGGCCGTCTTCCCATGCGGTAAAGCCCACCAGGTCGGCCAGACCTCCCTCCAGCCCTCGATCCCACAGACATCGGAGTGCGAAGCTGTCGCAGGGCACTCCCGCCGTGTACTCCAGGGTGCAGGACAGCAGGGCCGGCAGGGTGAAGACCCGCCCGTCCCATCTGGTCAGCGCTGTCTCCATCACCGGATCTTCACCTGCTCTCCGGGCAGGATGAGGTTGGGGTTTTTGATCTGGGGATTGCGGGCGATGAGGTCGGTGAGCTCCACCTCATAGCTCCGTGCGATGCCCCACAGGGTCTCCCCCCTCTTCACCGTGTGCCACAGCGCTCCGGCACCGCCGCTCCGGGCCGTCTGGTTCTGGGCGGCGGAGGCGGTCTCCTTCCACGTCCCGCGGTAGAGGTTCTGCTCCTCCCAGAAGGTAAAGCGGTAGCTGACGTAGTCGGCCCGGGGCTCCTGACGGAGGGCCAGGTCCACAAAGTAGGCCTCCGCCGTCTGCCAGACCGGGTGGACCAGCACGCCGGGGCCCGGATCGTAGAAGACGGAAGCCAGCTTTTTAAACTCCTGATAGGCGCCCTCCCCCACGAACTCGCCCTCTCCCCGCATGATCCGCCGGGTGAGTCCCAGGTCCTGGAGCTGATAGCCCCCGAAGGGGACCTTGTGGACCGCCATCTTCCGCTCGTAATCAATGGTGTAGGTTCTGGGGTTGTGGGGCCAGGTATAGGTCTTGTACCGCATGGCCGTCAAGCGCATGGGCTTCTCCCCCTTCTAAAACAGTGTAAATCGGCCGTCGTATCGCCGGGCGTCCCGCTGGAACAGGCGGTCCAGCTCCGCGGGCCGGAGGCCCGGCGTCTCCTCGGACGTCGGCGCGGGGACCCGGACCACTGTCCGGCCGGGGGCGGAGGTCCCATAGGCCGCGGCGGCCCGCAGGCGCGCCAGCCCCCAGTAGAGCCCGGCGGCGGCCGGCTGTCCCGGCGGCGCGGTCCCCTCCAGCCCGCTCCACTCCGTCCCGCTCTCCGCCGGCTCCTGTGTCCCCCCGGCGGCGGAGCGGGCGGACGCCGGGAGGTCCGGCTCCCTTTCCCGGCGCCTTTCCCGGACCGCCGCCGTCTCCGGCGCGGCGGTCCCGTTTTGGCTCTGCGCCGCCGCTTGGCGGCTCTTCTCGGAGCTCCTTGCAGAGAGGGCCACCGCTGCCTCATGCCAGTCCCAGCTCCGTTCTTCCTCCTCCTCCAGCCGGTCCAGGCTGTCCTCGATGTAGTCCGTCATGCCTTCCCCCCCGCCGCATCCGTTCAAACCGCTCCGGGTCAAACCCTGCGTTCTCCCCGGTCCGGTCGTCTCCCGTGGCCGCGCCGCAGACGGGGCACCGTCCCTCCCGTGCCTCCGCCCGGCAGGCGGGACACAGCGCATCCAACGTCTCCTCGCCGTCCAGCAGCAGGTTGAGGGCGCACCACAGGTAATCCCGGTCGGTCATCGCCCGGGCCCGCGGCTCGGTGGGCAGCGCCCCAAAAGCCCGGAGCACGCGCCACTGAAGGCGCGCATAAGGCGCGTGCTCCAGGCTTTTTTTAAGTCGTGCACCCCCGGCTCTCCCTCCTCCGGGGAGGGATTTTCCCGCCGGTTGAAGGCGCTCCACTGGCGGCTGAGGGAGGCGATCTGCTCCACCGACAGGCCCTCCAGGACCGCGCCGCCGGTAGAGAACACCGGCTCTCCGCCCCGCTCCAGGGCTCGGGCCAAGAGGCAGGCGTTGGCGCACAGGGCCCGCTCCCGGTCCTCCCGCGTCAGGCCCGCCGCCTCCCGGCGAGCCTCCAGCACCTCTCGGGCGGACAGGAGCCGCAGCTCCAGCCCCTGTCCCTCCTCTGCCGCCGTCCTCCGTGCTCCGGCCAGGAGGGTCATCCAATCCCGCTCCATGCTCACGCCTTCGTCTCGATTCGCTTGGCCGCCACAATGGTCACCTTTTCCACCACCATGTCGCCCAGGGTGCCGTTTTCCCCGATGGCGCTCCACTGGCAGCCGGAGTAGATAATCTTCCGGTCCGGCTTGCAGATAACCAGGGAGAAATCCTCCAGGTCGTGGAAGTTGATGCCGTCCCGCACGGCCTCGTCTGTGGCGTAGAGCCGCGTCAGCTCCACCAGATGGCTGCGGGGCCCGGGTATGGTGGCCACCGGCTGATCCTCGCCGAAGGCCTCCACCGTCCGGCTCGAGCGGCTGGTCTTTGCGGCGTAGCTCTGCACCACCGCCACCTTTTTGCCGTCCACCTCTAGATAGATGTCGCTGCTGGTGGGAAATCCCGTCACTGTCATTGCTTCCCCTCCGTATTAAACCGTCACATGGGCCGTCAGCCAGATCTGATTGAGTCCGTGGGTGACGGTAAAGCTGAACTCCACCAGACACACCGTGGGATTCTCCTCCAGCGCCGTCACCGTCACTCCGTCGTAGCCGGTGATGATCTCCCGGCCCAGCTTGTTCTCCAGCTCCAGAATGGTCTGGGCGCGGATCGCCCCTCTGGACTGCTCGGTGTTTTTGGCCCGCTGGAACTTGGCCCGCAGGCTGTTGCGCACTGCGGGGATCACGTCGTCCACGATGCGGATGGTGGACAGCTCCCGCCAGGTGCTGTCGGCGGCCTCGCCGTTCTTGGTTCTGGTGGTGACGCCCCGCACCACCGAGATCTCCCCCGCCGCGCTCTCCAGGGGGGTAACCCCGCCCTGCACCAGCAGGTCGATCTCGTTGTCGCTGTACTGGACCTTCAGTCCGCTCAGGCCCCGGAGTACCGCGCCGCCCAGGGGCACCGCCGGGTCGTTCTCTCCGGCGATGGCCCCGGCCACGGCCGCCGCCGCCCGGCCCTTGCCGCTTGGGTCTGCGGGGGCCACCAGCACCATACGCTCGGCGTTGAGCCCCTCCGCCCGGGTCACCAGTTGGCTCACCGTCTCGGTCTCTCCTCCGGCCGCCACGCCGATGCGCTCCCGCCGGGCGGCGGAGGCGGCCTTTACGCTGTCCCGCAGGGCCTGCTGCACCGCCAGGGTGGTGGAGTCGCACACCACCACCGCTACGTCCTCCACCGCCTCCAGCGCGGCGAAGGCGGCGGCGTAACCGCTCTCATCCGCCGCGGGGACCGCGTCCACCGCCGCCGCCCCGTTGAGGAGCAGCAACCGGATCAGCTCGCAGATCTCCTCTCCGCTGCCGAAGGCGGAGACCGCATCCTCGTAGCGGGTGATCCGCACCGCCTCCCCGGCGGCGGCGCCGGTGCACAGCGCCGCCAGCCCGACCACCTTGCCGCCGCCGCTGCCGGACACCACCGCCGAGGCGTCGTAGGCAGAGTACACCCCCGGCCGTTCATGCGTCGTCATTGTCATGCTCGTTCCCCTCTCACCTCAAAATCCAGGAAGGTCCCGCCCTCGTCGGCCACGGCGTAGAGCCACGCGCCGCACTGCGCCTCCGCGGGGCAGTGAAACAGCCCCGTCTCCCGGTCGAAGGCCGTCTCTCCCCGGGAGAGCGTGTGGAGCTTCAGCCCCTCCGGCCCCCCGGCGGCCAGGGCCTCCGCCAGATTGTCAAAGAGAGTCTGGCACCCCGCCGCCCCGCTCTCCCTCGGGGCGTAGAGGTCCAGCCCGAAGGTGACCTGTACCTTCCTGCCGTACAACTCCTGCCATTGGCCGCTGTCCCGGTCATACCGCTCTCCCAGGTAATCCCGGAAGCCGGACGGCCCGCCCTCGCAGGCGCGGATGGACACCGCCGCCACCGGCCCGCTCAGGCGTCTGCGCCCCTGGCCGGGCCAGGCCGCCACGGCCTGCACGCCCCGCGCAGTCAAAAAGGCCGTCATATGCTCCCGGATTCGATCCAATCCCGTCATGTCATTCCTCCGCATCCCTGGGCCGCAGCAGCCCCCACCAGTGGGAGAGCCGCCGGCCCACATAGATGGGCTGGGCCTGCATTATCTCGTATTTCCGCCCATTCCACTGGAGCCAGCCCTCCTCCAGCCCCTCCAGCGGGGCATCCGGGGGGCCCAGGTAGAGGAAGCGGTCCCGCCTGGCCTCCCCCAGGGGGGTGGGCAGGCTCTGCCACCGGTCCTCCCGCCGGTCCAGCACCGGCTGGAGGAAGGCCCGCGTCTGGACCTCCTGCCCGCCGCCGGAGTGGAGGCAGACGGTCTGTCCGTACCGTTTCAGAAGCCCCCGGAGCACTCCGCCCGTCAACCCGGCACCCCCTGAAAGTGAAATCCCCGGTCGGCCAGGTAGGGGGCCAGTACGGCCTCCGCCCGCCGCCGCAGCTCGTCCCGCCGCAGGCAGGCGGCCTCTCCGCTGCCACGGACGGTCAGGTCCCCGGCGGAGAAGGCGCTCACCCCCTCCAGGTCCTCCCCCGCCCGCCAGTCGGCCAGCGCGGTCCAGGCCGCGGCCAGGGCGAAGGCTTCGGCGCAGTCCCCGGCCGTCACCCCCTCCTTCAGGCGGGCGGCCAGCTCCTGTTCCGCCTGGGCGCACAGCTTGCGCAGGCCCTCTTCCTCCTCGCCGGCCCCGCTCAGTGCCCTGGCCAATGCAAAGATCTCCTCCGTCATGCCGCCTCCATCACACCGTCAGGACCTTGGCCGCGTCCTTGAAGATCTTGGCAAAGCCGCAAATGGTAGTGATCGCGGCCCGCTCCAGTTGCCGGTCGATGAGCTTGTCGTATTCCACCATCACCCGGTCACCGGACTGTACCATCTCCAGGGCGTAGCGCTTGTCCAGGCCGATGAGCTTGCCGCTGTCCATGGCGGAGGTGCGCAGCAGCTTGGCCCCCAGGGGGGTGGTCAGCCTGCCGGTACCCTGGAAGTTGAGGCCGGTCAGGGGGTTTTGGAACTCAGTCATCTTGAGCATGTCCACCATGACGCCGCTGGGCACCAGCAGGGTGTTGAGCTCGTAGGGCTCGAACTGCGCCCAGAAGTCCACCAGGGCGTCGTAGTCCAGCGTACCGCTGGTGCCGCCGATGGGGCTGGTGCCCACCTGATAGGTGTCGGCGGCGTTGTCGTTGCCGTCGCCGCCGATGAGCACGCCGATGGCGTCCTCCACCAGCATCCGGCTGATGTAGGCGCCGATCTGCTTGAGGGTGACGGAGAAGAGGTCCAGCTTCTGATAGCGGATGGCCTCGTAGGAGGCCACCAGCATCCTCCCCCGCTTGTGGAGCTTGACCAGGTTCTCCTGGGTCTTGACGGCTGTCTCTTATACACAGCTCCGAGCCCACGAGACAAGAGGCAATCTCGTATGCC
>OJRD01000340.1_pt1 | contig 33060 bp, 26 predicted proteins | sample 1599051 | NCBI WGS metagenome assembly OJRD01 (sample SAMN03922523, study PRJEB24848) | human gut metagenome | isolation source: stool sample | host: Homo sapiens | place: Germany | collected 2010-02 | reverse complement strand
AAACACCCCTCCCTGCCTCTGGCCCGCGCGGAGCGCAAGCCACTTGACCAAAAGATAAAACTGCCCCGCGCTACCAGCGCGAGAACCATTTCTGGTTCTCTCTTGGCACGCAAAAGAGAACTAAGCCCTACTGCAACAGCGATTTAACCCACGCCACCAGCGCGCAGAAAACTTGAGGATACAAAAAAGACCCTCAGGTCTCTCCCAAAGAAACCTGAGGGTCAACAACGGTTCAGAGCCGCTGCGGCACTCTCCGCACATCTCCCGAGCGCTCAAGGCTGCTGGCGGCGGCGTCCAGCGCAAAGGCCAGCGCTGCGCCCAGCGCCACGTCGATGCAGCTGTGCTGCTTGAGCAGCATGGTGGACAGGATGATGGCAACGCCCAGCACATTGGCGGCAGGCCGCATCCAGCGGCGGCGCGGCTCGTCGAAGCAGCGGCTGCGGCGGTAGCCGATCATCAGAGTCACCGAGTTGAAGACGTGGATGGAGGGACAGACGTTCTTGGAGCTGTCAACAGCGTAGAGCATCCGCACCAGACGAGCGAAGATGTCGCTGCCATACACCCGGTAGGGCCGCAGGGCAAGCCCCGTGGGCAGCAGGACGTAGCAGCTCAGAGCGATGGTCATGCCGGTGAACAGGCACAGGCAGACCCGCCAGAAGTCGCTGCGGTCGCCCCGCAGCAGCAGATAGAACAGGGTGAAGGGGATCCACGCAAACCAAGCAAAATAAGGGACGATGGCGTATTTGCAGAAGGGGATGACATCGTCCAGCTGACAGTGCACCCAGATGGCGGGGACGGTGACGTTCACCTCGAGCCAGTGGAATGCGGTCAGATAAAATACCGTATAAAGAGCCATGAAAGAGACAGGATGGCGTGCAAACCAGCTGCGCATCGATAACACTTCCTTTTTGGGGCACACATTTCGGACTTACCCCGGCAGCATAGCATTATACGCCCTGAGCAGGAAGAAAACAAGACAAAAATCTGACAATCTTACTAAAACACGCTGCGAAAAATTGTGCATATGGTCGGCTGTTTCTGGCCCACAAACAAAAAACAAGCCGCTGCCAGCTGGCAGCGGCTTGCCGCTTGAAATTCAAGCAGTGCCGTCCGGAATGGGTACACTCAGACGGCGGCGAAACTCAGACGAGTACGCCGGGCTGTTATGCAGCCTTCTTCTGGGTATTCTTCTTGGTCGCGTGCAGGAAGATGGCCAGCATTGCGACGGCGAAGATGACACCGAAGGGATACGCAACAGCGGTGTTGTAGATGGTAGCGCCCTCAGCGGTCTTGCTGTTGAGGATGCTGCCGAGGCACTCAGGAGCCAGAACGAAGTAAGTAGAGGAGACTGCGCTCATGAAGGTAGCGGGAACAGCGGTGATCCAGTAGTTCTTCTTCTCCTGGAAGAGGTACATGGAAGCAGCCCACAGGACGATCATAGCCAGAGTCTGGTTGGTCCAGCTGAAGTAGCGCCAGATAACGGTGTAGTTGATGAAGCCCAGTGCATTGCCGATGCCGAGGAAAGCGCCGACACCCAGAACGGGCACGCAGAGCTTCAGGCGGTTTGCGTAGCTGTCCTGATCGATCTTGAACCAGTCGGCCAGGGTCAGACGAGCGGAACGGAATGCGGTATCGCCAGAGGTGATGGGGCAGACGACGACGCCGATCATAGCCAGTGCGATGCCCACACCGCCCATGGTCTTGGAGCAGACGTCGTAGATGGCGGCGGACTGGCCCTCAGCCAGAGCAGCTGCCAGACCGGTGTTCAGACCGCCGGTGATCTCGTACAGGGAGCAGCCAGCTGCGGCCCAGATCAGAGCGATGATGCCCTCGCAGACCATTGCGCCGTAGAAGACGAAGTGGCCCTGCTTCTCACTCTTCATGCAGCGAGCCATCAGAGGCGACTGGGTGGAGTGGAAACCGGAGATAGCACCGCAGGCAACGGTAATGAACATGAAGCTCCAAATCGGAGTTCCGGAGGGATGCATGCTGCCGAAGTGCTCCCAGATCTCGGGGATGGTGTAAGCGGGGTTGGTGAAGATGCCGAAGATAACGCCGACGGCCATGATGATCAGGCAGATGCCGAAGATGGGGTAGATCTTACCGATGACGGCGTCGATGGAGATGAAGGTCGCGATGAAGTAGTAGACCAGGATGATGACCAGCCAGAACAGGGTAGTGGTCAGAACACCGGACATACCGTTGTTCTTGCACAGGGTGACGATCAGGCCGGCAGGGCCGACTGCGAACACAGTACCGACCATGATCAGCAGCACGACGGAGAACACACGCATGACGTTCTGCATCACAGGGCCGAGGTACTTGCCGGTGATCTCTGCGATAGAGCCGCCGTCATTACGCTCGCTCATCATGCCGGAGAAGTAGTCGTGGACACCACCTGCAAAGATGGTACCGAAGGTGATCCACAGGAACACCACAGGGCCCCACAGAGCACCCTGCAGTGCGCCAAAGATGGGGCCGAGGCCCGCGATGTTCAGCAGCTGGACCAGAAACAGCTTCCACTGAGGCATCACGACGTAGTCAACGCCGTCGTTGATGCGGACAGCAGGAGTTTCACGGTCATCGGGTCCGAACGTGTTGTCAACGATCTTGCCGTAGACGAAGTAGCCGCCGATCAGGATCGCTAAACAGAGTAAGAAACTAATCATACCAGAAACCTCCTTTTTGATTTTCTGCAAGCTGGCCCCATTCTGCCAGCTGCCAAAATCATCCTTGACCTTATGTTAACACATTCTTCATAAAATGGATAATATGCTTCTGGTATGGGCTGTATATCAAAAAATATATGGCACATCGCCTTGTTTGTGAGGCGATGTGCCATATTTTAACGCAGATAAGAGAAAAAATGAATGGCATTTCCCTTTGAAACGCTCCCGGGAAGATGCGGGAGACATATCGACGAAAATTTTGGCTCGTTTTTGTGCAGAATGCTAAAGAAACCCGCTTTTTTGCCTCTTTTCGTGGCTTTTCTGCCGAAAGCGGCGGGCTTATTTTACCGTGAGGGCGGCTTCCCGGTGGAGCAGGTCGATAAAGGTCTGCTCTTCGGGGCGGAGTGCGCCGTGGTCGGGGTAGACCAGAACGTCCCGCATGACCTGACGCTGGGCGGGGCACTTCCGCAGCACCAGATGGAACTGGTCCAGCGCCCGCTGGGGCATGGGAGAGGCCCACATATAGGCCGAGGGCAGCTGCTGCAGGATGGAGAACTGGCTGCACCGCTCGTAGACATGGATGCGGCGGATGTCGTTGACGTGCCAGCGCACGCCGTCGCCGCCGTCCTCGCCGGGCAGCTGGAAGTCGTCGTGCATGATCTCCATATAATGGTTCAGTTCGGCGAGGTCTTTCACCTCGTGTCTGGCCAGCGGGCCGTCCCGGTTGGTGAGCAGGCGGTACTCGAACTCCATCACCGGCTCCATCTTGAGGCCTCGGCGGGCACAGTAGTGGGTGTAGTGGTCGTCATCCTCGGCGGCATACCGCAGCAGCGCCAGATGATAGCCCCGGCGCAGCACGAAGTCCAGCGCCTCCATCGAGCCGCCTTCCCGGATGTGGATGCGGAGCTGGTCGGCCCCGGCGGCCTCCTTCAGGAAATCCACCGCCGCATAGGAGGCGTAGGTGGCGTGGGGGATCATCACCCGCAGCTCGGCGCAGCGCTCCCGGGCGTGGTGGGCGTCCTCGGAGAGGCGGTCCACCTCTTCCAGCACCCGCGCGGCCTGCTCGATGAACCGACGTCCCTGCTCAGTGGGGATCATGCCGGTGGAGGAGCGCTCGAAGATGCGCAGGCCGTACTCCTCTTCCAGATTCTTCAGCGCCTTGCTGACGTTGGGCTGGGCGGCGTAGAGCTGCTTTGCCGCAGCGCTCACCGACCCCCATTTCTTGATCGCAACGAGATAACGCAGTTCCGTGATGTTCAAAGCCCTTCCTCCCCCTGTCAACGCAGATTCCCCTCTATTTTATCAGCCCGGCGGCAGACGTGTCAAGCTGTGGTTGACGGGCCGGACCGCCCGGCTTATAATAAAGGAAAACGCCCCGCGCAGGAGCGGGGCAGGAGGTGGAGCAGATGGAGCGCTGCCGCGTTCTGCGCATCGAAGAACAGATGTATGGCTGCGAGGAGCTGCCCGAAGGGGCCGAGGTCTGCTGTGATGTGACGGTGGAGGCGGCGGACGGCACCCGGAAGACCCTGTCCTGCCCCGACGCCGCGCTGATACGGCAGGGCATCGGCGAGGGAGACCGGGTGCTCTGGGACGGCATGGAACTGAAAAAGGAGAGGAACAGCATGAAAAAGATCGAGACTTCGGCCCTCATCGGTCTGGGTGCACTGGGCATTCTTTTTGGCCGGAAGATGCCCGGCGTGAAGGTCATTGCGGACGCCGGGCGCATCGCCCGCTACTCGGCCCAGCCGGTGGTCTGCAACGGCGAGGAGTGCCATTTTGACTACGTCACCCCCGAGCAGGGCCAGCCGGTGGACCTCATTCTGGTGGCCGTCAAGGCCACTGTGCTGGAACAGGCCATCCGGGACATGGAAAAGTTCATCGGCCCGGATACCATCATCCTCAGCGTCCTCAACGGCATCACCAGCGAAGAGGACATTGAGGCCGTCTACCCGGGACACTGTCTGTGGAGCGTCGCCATCGGTATGGACGCCACCCGTGTGGGCCGCAGCCTGACCTTTGGCGCGCCGGGCCGCATCCAGTTCGGCGAGAAGAACGGCGAGATGACCGACCGCGTCAGGGCCGTGGATGAGTACCTCACCGCCTGCGGCATCGCCAGCGAGCCGTGCAGCGACATCCTTTTCAAACAGTGGAGCAAGCTGATGGTCAACGACGGCCTGAATCAGGCCGCCGCAGCCTTCGACCTGCCCTACGGCGGCCTGACCAAGCCCGGCCCGGCCTACGACAAGATGCTCGAGGCCATGCAGGAGGTCATCGACCTGTCGGTGCTGGAGGGGGTCAACCTGCCTGCCGACAACCACAAGGCCTTCCTCGAGTCCATGGCCCCCACCTTCAAGCCCGACGGGATGCCCAGTATGCGGCAGGATGTCCTCGCTCAGCGCCCCACCGAGGTGGAGGAGTTTGCGGGCGTCGTCCGCCGTCTGGCGAAAAAGCACGGGATGCCCACCCCGGCCAATGATTTCTTCTACGAGAAGATCCGGGAGATCGAGGCCGGATACCATAAGAAATAAGGAGATGCCATGCACAATATTTATTTCGCCCGTCACGGCGAGACGGTCTGGAACGTCGAGAATAAGATCTGCGGCATGACCGACAGTCCCCTCACCGAGAAGGGCCGTCAGCAGGCCCGGGAGCTGGGCCGGAAGGTCCGGGAGAGCGGCGTCCGTATCGACGAGATCCTCTACTCGCCCCTGAGCCGCGCCGCCGACACCGCAAAGGCCGTGGCCGAGGCCACCGGCCTGCCCGCCCGCTGTGAGCCGCGTTTGCGGGAACAGTGCTTCGGCCGCTACGAGGGCACGCCCCGGGACGGCGCGGAGTTCCGCATCTCCAAGACCCACTTCGCCGACCGCTACGGCGACGGCGAGAGCATGATGCAGCTGGCCCAGCGCATCTACAATCTGCTGGACGAGCTGCGGCAGGACGAAGACAAGACCTATCTTCTCGTGGCCCATAACGGCATCGCCCGGGTGGTGGAATCCTATTTCCACGACATGACCAACGAGGATTACGCCGCCGCAGGCATCAAAAACTGCGAGATGGTGGAATATCGGTTCGAATAACAGCAAAAGGCCGTCGGGAAGCTCCCGGCGGCCTTTCTTTTCAACATTAGAAGCTGTTTTCGTAAGCAGGGTGCACCGAATGACGAGGATATTTGCTCCGCAGACAAGGCGATTTTCCGCAGCAATCCTGACGGATTGCAAGGGAAAGCAACGCAGTATGCGAGCAAAAAGGCCGTTCAAGCGGTGTGCAATGCTTATGAAAACGGCTTCTCAAGCCTTGCGGTAGTGGAAAACTTTGTCTTTCCGGACGAACATCCGCACGGTGACGCAAAGCGCACCGGCCTCGGCTACCGTGACGGCCAGCCAGACGCCCTCGATGCCCAGCACGAGGGGCAGGAGGATGAGGGCCAGCAGCTGGAACAGCAGGGTGCGCAGGAAGGAGATGAGCGCACTGGTCACGCCGTCGCCCAGCGCCGTGAAGAAAGAGGAGCCGTAGACGTTGAAGCCCATGAGGAAGAAGTTCAGGGCGTAGACGCGGAAGGCGTGGCTGGTCAGCGCCAGCAGCTCGGCGTCGTAGCCCACGAAGATGCGGGCCACATAGGGGATGAGGACCATGGAGAGGGCCGTCATGAGGACGGCCACCACGCCGATGAGGCGAAGGCTCTTGGAGTAGAGGTTGTTCAGCTCGGCATGGTTGCGTGCGCCGTAGTGGTAGCTGACGATGGGGGCGCTGCCGACGGCATAGCCCACGAAGACGGCCACGAAGAGGAAGGCCGCGTACATGACGACGCCATAGGCCGCCACGCCGTTTTCGCCCGCGAAGCGGAGGAGCTGGTAGTTGTAGAGGATGTTGACCAGAGACATGGACAGGCTGGTCATCAGCTCCGAGGAGCCGTTGATGCAGGCGCTGCGGATGACGCCGCCGTTCCACTGGGTGCGGCCCAGATGGATGGAGGAGGTGGAGCGCCTGCTGAGGAAGTAGAACAGGGGCAGCACGCTGCCCACGGCCTGACTGATGAAGGTGGCGATGGCTGCGCCTTCCACGCCGCCGTGGAACATACCCACCAGCAGGACATCCAGAACCATGTTGGTGCCGCCTGCCGCCACCGTGAACGCGAAACCCAGATGGGGCTTTTCGGCGGTGACGAAGAAGCTCTGGAACAGATTCTGCAAAATAAAGGTGGGCAGGCTGGCCATCAGGAGGCGGCCATACCGGACGGCGTAGTCCAGCATCTCGCCCTCTGCGCCCAGCAGCGCTGCCGCCGGGCGGACGATGAGAACACCGACAGCGGCGAGGACGATGCCCGCGAGGAGGGCCGTCCAGACGAAGAGGCTGAAATAGCGGTCGGCCTTTTCCCGGTCGCCCTCGCCCAGCGTGATGCCCACGATGGCGCTGCCGCCGGTGCCCAGCATGAAGCCCACCGAGCCGACCAGCATCGGCACGGGCATGATGAGGTTGACGGCGGCAAAAGCCGTCTTGCCCACAAAGTTCGAGACGCACAGGCCATCCACGATGCCGTAGATGGAGGTGAACAGCATGGTGCCGACGCAGGGCAGCACGAACCGCAAAAGGCGGCTGTAGTTGAAATGGTCGGATAACTGTATTTTCTGCTTTGACATGGGTGCTCCTTGTTACATCCCGGGCCGCCAGCCGGTGCAGTAGCGGGCATAATCCCGGTCGGCCTGCTTGACGTAGAGCACAAGCTCCTCGCCGCCGTCCTTTCGGGTGCGCTGACGCACCTTGGTGGGCAGGTTCTGGCGGTGGAGCAGCTCCATCTCGTCCCGCAGCTCTTCTTCGTTGTCAAACGTGTCCAGCTCCGTCCAGTGGGTGGCAAAGAGCCAGAATTTTACAAGATGTTCGTTCAAGGTTCGGCCTCCTGTCGGCTGTCAGATGGGTTCAGACGGTAAAAGGGCGCGATGGCGTTCACATCGCCGTGGCGCACGATGGAATAGGTGATGTCGCAGTAGGGCTGGATGGCGGTGCTCTTCTCGACGGTGGAGATGAGCAGGACTTGTAACTGCATCCGGCGGAACAGCTCCATCATGGGGCGGATGCGGTCGCTGGTCATCTTGCTGAAGGCCTCGTCCAGCAGCACCAGACGGATGCTGTTCTCGCTCTTCTGATAGATCTGGAGCAGCGACGCGCAGATGGCCACATAGAAGGGGGCCTGATTCTCGCCGCCGGAGGAATCCCGGCTGACCCGGGAGAGGGAGGCCTGCTGGCCCGAGACGGTGTTGGTCACTTTGATGTCGTAGTCGAGATAGGTGCGGTAGTCCACATAATCGGAGAGGGCCACGCCCTCGGGGCGGCGTCCCTCCTGACGGGCGCGGGTATTCTCGTCCACATCGGCCATGATCTTTTCCATCAGCTCGTCCACCTGACGCTCATAGATGGGGTCGGCGGTGGCAGCGAGGTTGTCCAGCGAGTCGCCGTCGGTCATCTGCTGGTTGCCCTTGTCCACGATGACCTGATAGAACGCGGCCAGCTGGGGGTCACGGCTGGGGCCAAGCTCGAAGCGGTAGACCTCTTCGCCGTAGGTCAGCTGTTCCATCACTTTGTTCAGCTCCCGGAACTGCCGCCGCGCGTTGAAGATGTCGTCCTTCATCCGGAAGAGGATGTCCTTGCGGAAGCGGTCCTTGCAGTCCCGCTGGGCCTGCTCGAGGCGGGCGGCGTACCGCTCGAGGTCGATGCGCACGAGGCTCTCATGCTGGGCGCGGTACTGCTCGATGCCCGCAAGGCCCAGCGGATAGTCGCAGACATAGCGGGTATTGTATTCTTTCTGGGCAGGCTCCAGCGTGCCGGTGAGGTAGACGGCCAGCGCATCGTCCAGCCGGGCCTGCGCCTTTTCGGCTGACTGGGCCGCAGCGTGCGCCCCCTTCTCTTTGCTGAGGGCGGCGAAGCGCTCCCGGGCCAGCGGCTCAAGGAGCGGATACTGGCCGAAGAACCGGTCCGCAGCCTCCTTCGCCAGCCGGGCCGTCTCCCCGGCCTTGGCCTGCTCGGCCTCGCAGGAGGCCAGCTGCTTTTCGCAGACCCGAATGTCGCCGCCTGCCGTCTCCACGGCGGCGCGGGCGGCGTCCCATGCAGCTTCCCGGGCCTCGTCCTCCCGGTAGAGCTGCTGCAGCATCGGGTTCTCCCGGCACTCGGCCAGCTTCTGCTCCTGTGCGGCGCAGTCGGCCCGGGCCGCGTCCTGCGCGGCACGGGCGTCCCACAGCCCGGCCAGCTCGTCCATGACGCTGCTGTGCAGTACATCCTGATAGCTGTCCCGGGCGGCTTTGAGGGCGGCGGCGGACTGGGCCGCATCCTTGCTGCGGGCAGACAGCGCATCCAGCGCCTCGGCCAGCGCCTCGGCCCGGGCGCGGCGTGCGTCGAGGCCGATGTACCGCTGGGGTGTGCGGAGACGCTCGAGGCGGAACGGATGATGGCGCAGCAGGTCGCGGGTGGCACTGTCGGGATAGTTTTCCAGCGTGTCGGGGGTGTCGCAGCAGACGATGCGCCGCAGGATGGTGTCGGCATACTGCGCCGCCAGCGGGTTTTCGCTCCGGACCTGCGCGGCGAGGCTGTCGGCGGGGGCGGAGTCGGCTTTCCGGTTGGCGGTGCGGATGCTGGGGGTGTCCAGCAGGCTGATGGGGCCGACCTTGTCCCGCAGGGCCACGAAGGCGCTCTTGGCGGCGGCATAGTGGGCCGGCGGCACGAGGATGTCGAACCGGCGGTCGCCGAGGCAGGCTTCCACGCAGTCCTGCCAGCTCTCGTCCTCGACGCTCAGCAGCTCGCAGAAGATCTTTGCGTCCGGCGTCATGCCCCGGCTCTGCAGCTCGGCGTTCACGGCGTCCCGCACCTTGGTGGCGGCGTCGCCATGGGGGTAGACCCACCGGCCGCCCGAGACGGAGGCCAGCTCAGCCTGCTTCGCCTGCACCTCGGCGGTGAGGGCGTCGGCAGTCTGCCGCGCGGCGAAATACTGCTCTTCCAACGGCTTTTCCAGTCCGGCAAGGGCGGCTTGGAGCTGGGGCAGGGTCTCGGCGGTCAGGGAGGCGGGCCAGAGCGTTTTTTCCACGGGGAAGCCGCTCCGGTGAAGGCTCTGCAAGAGGGTCTGCACCTTTCCGGCGGCGGCTTCGCTCTTGGCGGCGGCGCGGTTGGCCTTGTCCAGTGCGGTCTTCTTGCGGGAAAGCTCTTCGCTCAGGGCGTCCAGCGCCCGGCCCTCGCCGCTGGCGGCGGCACTGTGGGCCGTGAGATAGGCCCGGCGGGCTTCGGCTTCGGCGTCCTTGGCGGCGGCATAGCGGGCCGTCAGCTCCTCATGCTGGCGCTTTCCGGCGGCAAGATGCTCCTGCCAGCGGCTCGTCCCGGCAGCAGCTTCTTCGGCCCGGGCCAGCAGGGCGGTGCCCCGGTTGACGAGGGCCTCCGTCTCCTTCTGGGCGGCCTCGCGGCCATAGGTCACGATCTGCTCCAGTGCGGCGGCGCGGGTCTGGGCCTCGGCCAGCACGGCGTGGAGGTTCTCCAGCTCCACGCGGTCGCCCTGCAGGGCCTCTAGGTCCAGCTCGGGCTGGGGCAGGATGTATTGATACAGAAATTCCCGGAAATTCGGGATCTCGTCCATGCTGGTGCCCATCTGGAACACTTCGTTGAACTTCTTGCCCAGCGGGCTTGCGGCCCGGCCGATGCCCAGCGCCCGACAGATGCGGTCCCGGGCCTCGCCGGGGCTGCGGGTGTAGGAGAGCCGCCCTACGGCAGGCTTGAAGTTCTCCTTGGAGCTGGGCGCGCCGGTGCGGGGGTCGATGAAGGGGAGCTGCTCGAGGGTGCAGCCGTCCTCAGAGAGATACCATGTCTGATCGCCGGGGTGCAGCTCCTGCATGGGGCCTTCCGACTCCACCCGGACGGCGATGACGAAGGGGGTGTGCTTGGCACTGTCCCAGAACTCCGCGCCGATGTAGGCAACGGTGCGGCCCGGGCGGCGGTAGGCGTTTTCGCCGCGCTGTTTGGCGTGGACCGAGCCTTGGAGGGTGCGTCCGCTCTTTTTATTGCCCAGCGCATTGAAGCTGCGGTTGGTGGTCAGGCAGTAGCGGATGGCGTCGAGGATGGTGGTCTTGCCCACGGCATTGACGCCGATCATGTAGGTCAGGCGGGCGCAGTCGAAGGTCACGTTCTCGAAGTTGTGCCAGTTGATGAGCTTCAGGCGCTTTAATTCGATCATTCTTCCACCTCCACGGCAGCTGCGCCGTCCTCCGGCCGCTCATAAAGCGAAAGCTCGCTGCGGGTGCGGCCTGCCTCAGCGGCAGCGTCTGCGAGGTCGGCGTCCGGCAGAGCAAGCAATACAGTGGGAAATACTTCGATGCGGCTGTCCAGACCGGAGAGCCGCCCCACAGGCCGGGCCAGATTGTACCGGCGCAGGGTGCGCAGCAGCCGCTCGAGGGTGGGCTGGTCGAGGCGGCGGGGGAGGTTCATCTTCTGAAGCTCGGCCTGTACCTCCTCGACAGTCACAAGCACCTGATCGGCGCTGGCGGAAAGGCTCTCCCGCTTCTGGAGATAGAGCAGGCGCAGCACCAGCAGCAGGATGCTCTCGTATTTCAGGAGCCGGGCCTGACTGCCCTCGTGCTCGTTGACGAGGGCGGCCGCCTGCAGCGGGGCGGGGTAGAGCACCACGGCATAGCCCAGCGGTGCAAACACGGTCCGCACCTCGCTGAGGTGGTCTTGGACGTAGAGATATTTTGCGCGCTGGTCTTCCACGCCGCCCAGCACAAAGCAGTGGTTGAGCAGATAATTTGCGCATTCTTCCAGCATTTTATTCGTTTCGGTCATCTTCGGCCTCCTCCTTGCGGGGTGTCAGGATAAATTCTTCGAACCGGAAGCCGCCCCGCTGGGTCCACTCGCCGGTGAGCCGGATGTCATAGCAGCGCCGGGGCGACTGGGAGTAGGTGTGCAGCCCGATGATGCGTGCAAAGTCGCCGGGGTACTCGTCGGCGAGGGTGGAGGCTGCGACCCGGGGCCGCGCGGCCAGCGCCTGTCGGGCGAGGATGTCCACATTTTCCTCGGTGACGGCCATCCGGGCGTAGTCGAGAAGAAGCTTCTGCTCCCGGCGCAGCTGCGCTTCGTCCAGCTGCCCGGCCTGCACCGGGGCCAGCGGCGTGTCGGTGCGGGGCGCGGCGGGCGGGTAGAGGGGCTTTTCGCCGAAGACCTGCACCGGCCAGAGATGGAGCCGCCCGGCCAGCGGGCCGTCGTCCGGCTCGAAGAGCTGGTCCGGCGTTTTGATCTCCTCGGCGTACCGACGCAGCAGGGCGGTGACGCTGCCCTGCGCCGAACGGTCGCTCAGCAGCAGGAACTGCGCCCGCTGGACGGCCCGCTTGCGGTAGCGGACATGGCTGGCGTCGATCTCCCGGATGAGGGTGCTCATCTCTTCCAGTGCATCCCGCTGCTTCTGGATGAGGGCGCGGACGGCGGGGGCTGCCTCGCCGGGGGCGCAGCGCTCTACCCGGGCGTAGTCCAGAGCCAGCTGGGGCAGGTAGTTGGCCTCGCAGTTGTCCAGCCCTTCTTCGAGGAAGGCGCGGTAGTTGAAGAGGTTGTCGCTGGTCTTGAAGCGGTGGTAGGCCGCAGCCACCACCTTCTCCTCGTACTGGTCGAACAGCTCCAGCACCTCCTGCGGGGTGCGGTTGCGGGTGAGGCGGTCGATGTAGTGGCCGATGGAGGCGTTGAGGGCGCGGAGAGAGCGATTCAGTGCCTCAAGGTCGCCTGCCACCTCCCGCAGCACATTTTCGTAGGGGCTTTTCTCTTCGCCCACATTCTGCAGCAGCTGCCACGCCTTGTAGAGTTTGCCGGTATAGGTGACGACCCGGGGGTTGAGGATCTCTTCCAGCGCCTCGAGAAGGGGAGTCACCTCGGGCACGAAGGCCAGCGCAGGCTCTTCCTCGTAGCTGCCGGGCTGTTCGGTCAGCCAGCCGGTGCGCCGCAGCCGGAGCAGAAAGCCCAGCGCCAGCGTGTGGGGGTCGCGGGTGGGCTGCTCGGCCTCATCGCCCGCGTCATCCGCGTCCAGCGCCAGAGGCTTTGCCAGCGCGGCGAAATAGTCCTCGGCCCGGGACACGGCCTCGGCCCGCAGGATGCTGTAATCTGCCGTGTGGCGGCACTCCTCCCACAGCAGGAGCAGCAGCTCCGCATAAAATGCCCGGTTCGGCCCCGCCAGCGGGCGGAACAGCCGCGGGCTGACCAGTTCAAACAACTGCATCCGTATGCCCCTTTCGCTCTGTAAAGTTCGACTTCTATCGCAAGGCTAGAAATTAGCGCAACCGTAACAGCATATCTGCGATATGCAAACCAATGTTGTTGCCGTTGCATTAAAAAATTGGTTTGCTATATTGTACCACAGTTGACAGGGATTTGCACCCCGGCGGCAAATAAAAACACAGGCCGGCAAAGCGGTATAAAACCCCTTTGCCGGCCCGTGCGGCGCTCCCTTATTCCCAAGCCCGGCAGCAGAGCCGCGGAAAGGCTTGACAATGATTGACTCGATGATAGCACAACCTTGGTGCTCTGTCAACCGGAACGTGAAAAAAAGTAAGATGTGCGGAAGGATTTCTCCAATCTTTTCCTGAAATTACACACATTTTCCACGAATTTGTGATAGCCTTATTTTTAGAAGAACTCCCCGACAATGTACTCGTTCGTAATACAAGGCGGAACTACTCCTGATAGATGCACAACAGCCCCCCGGAATGCAGGACTCCGGGGGGCTTCGTGTTTATAAGAGGCGTTTACCAGCAGCCGCGCACCCGGAAATCCCGCTCCCATGGGTCGGGGGCGAGGTCGCGCTGGCGGAGCGAGGTGATCTGGATATAGTCGCTGCGCTGGATGAGGGCGAACAGCTTGAGGAAGAGGGCCGGGTCGCCCTGCACCTCCAGCGTGACCGAGCCATCGTCCTCGTTCTCCACCCAGCCGGTGAGGCCGAGGCTCTGGGCGGCGTACCGGGCGCGGTAGCGGAAGCCCACGCCCTGCACCTGCCCTTCGATGGAGTACCGCCGTCGGACGGTGCCCTCGGGCAGGGCGGGGGGCTGGCGGTCCTTTTCATTCAGAAAATCGAACATAAGCGGCTTACAGCTCCTGATATGCGCTCATCAGAGCGGGGATGAACTGCTTTTTGCGGCTGACGACGCCGGGCAGCGTCCAGCTGCCGTCCTCTTCCGGCTCCTTCTCGAAGCCGCTGCGCAGCATCTCGTCGGCATGACGGCCGGTGCAGATGACTACGCTCTCCTCCTTGGGCACGTCGGTCAGCAGCATATAGAGGTCTTCCACGTTCTGCTTGCCGCAGGCCTCGGGCAGATAGGGGGTGAGCAGCTGCTGGGCGGCTTTGAGGTTCTTGCGGGTCATATAGCTGCCCTGCGCCACGCCGAAGCGGACGTCGCCGCACATGAACACCTTGAAGTCCTGCAGGAAGACCTCCTCGGCGGTCTTGCCGTCCAGTTTCTCGCCGGCCTCGAACATCTCAGAGGCAAAGGCATCGATCTCGACGCCTGCGATCTTGGCGAGGCGGTTGGCGGCGGAGACATCGACGGGAGTGCAGGTGGGGCTGCGGAAGACCAGTGTATCGGAGAGGATGGCTGCCAGCAGCAGACCGGCGATCTGGGGCCGGATCTCGACGCCGTTCTCGTCGTACATCTGGGTGATGATGGTGGCGGTGCAGCCCACGGGCTGATTGCGGAAGTAGACCGGGCCGCTGGTCTCGAGGCTGCCGATGCGGTGATGGTCGATGATTTCGAGGATCTCGGCCTGATCGAAGCCCTCGACGGCCTGCGTGGCCTCGTTGTGGTCCACGAGGATGATGCGGCGCTTGCGCAGCGCGATGATGTTGCGGCGGCTGACCATGCCGCAGTACTTGCCGTCCTCGTCGAGGATGGGGAAGTAGCGGTGGCGCACCTTGGCCATCACGCGGGTGACGTCGGCCACCGGCGTGACGAGGGTGAACTTTACGATGTCGTCGCGGGTCATATAGTAGGAGATGGGGGCGCACTGGCTCACGAGCTTGCCGGCGGCGTAGGTGTCGCAGGGGGCGGTCATGATGGCCACGCCCGTCTCCTCGGCGATGCGCTGGATGGTGCGGCCCACCTTGGCCCCGTTGCAGATGATGAGAAGGGAGGCTTCCTTCTCGATGGCGCAGAGCTGGCTCTCGTAGCGGTTGGTCAGGATGACGATGTCGCCCTTTTCGACGTTGCTTTCCAGCATCTCGGGGGTGGCGGTGCCGATCTTGATGTGTCCGGTGGTGCAGACGGCGCTCTCGTCACCCACCACCATGGTTCCGCCAAGGGTGTCGAGGATGTTCTTATAGGTGGTCTTGCTCTTGGCGAGGACACCGGTATCGAAGATGTCCATGTTGGCCGTGGCGATGTCTTTCACGGTGATGACGCCCTCCAGCTCGTTGTCGGCGCTGGTGATGGGCAGGGTGTCGATCTGCTGGTCGCGCATGATCTGCCACGCCTTGCGCAGGCTGGTGGAGCCGGGGATGCCGGGCATCTCGCGGTAGTCTACGTCACGGATCTTGGGGTTGACGTCGGTGCACATCCGGGGCGGCTGGACGCCGAACCGCCTGAGCACAAATTCGGTCTCCTGATTCATCCGTCCGGCCCGGCGGGCCTCGCAGACGAGGGAGCTTGTCTTATTTTTCAGCTCTGCGTAAGCAATGGCAGAGCAGATGGAGTCGGTGTCCGGGTTGCGATGCCCGATGACCACGACCTTATGGGCTGTCTTTGGCATGGATTCCTTCCCCCTTTATGGGTCTTGTCCTTCTTATCCGTCATGCCGGAGCGTCGGCCCGATTTCTCTGCGCCCCTGCACGGCGCAGAAAAGGGCGGCACTCTGGCAGCTTTCATTGTAACACAAGATAGAAGGAGGGTAAAGTGGTGCAGAAGAGCGGAAATCTTAAAATTTTGAGAGATTCTTGTATACATCTCCTTGCCTTTTCGGAGAGGACGCTGTATCATAGGAATACGTTTGTCTACTTTTAAGAAAAGCCCCCTCGGGGGGCAGCGCGGAGGAACGAATGACCAGCACAAAATTCGAGTCGAAGCCTTTGTTTACCCGCCAGCAGCTGACGGCGCTGCTGCTGCCGCTTATCGCGGAGCAGGCCCTGAGCGTCACCATCGGTCTGGCCGATACCCTCATGGTGTCGTCGGTAGGCGAGGCGGCGGTGTCGGGCGTGAGCCTTGTGGACACCTTCAACACCCTGATGATCCAGATCATGACGGCGCTGGCCACCGGCGGTGCGGTGGTCGCCAGCCAGTACATCGGCCACCGGGAGGAGAAGAACGCCCGGGCCGCGGCCGCACAGATCCTGTTCATCATGTCCAGCTTCAGTGTTCTGGTGGCGGCGGTGGTCGTGGTGGGCCGCCACGCCATCCTGCGGGGCATCTTCGGCGCCATCGACGCCGACGTCATGCGGTACGCCGAGACGTATTTCCTGCTGTCGGCCCTGAGCTACCCCTTCATCGGTCTGTACAATGCGGGCGCGGCCCTCTTCCGGGCGCAGGGCAACAGCAAGATCAGCATGATGTCCAGCCTCGTGATGAATGTGGTCAACATCGGCGGCAACGCCATCCTCATCTTCGGCTTTGGGATGGGGGTCATGGGCGCGGCGCTGGCCAGCCTCATCTCCCGCGCGGTGGCCTGCTGCGCCGTCCTCTTCCTGCTGCAGAAGCCGGATTGTATGCTCCGCATCACCGGTCTGTCGGCCCTCCGGCCGGACGGCGGGCTGATCCGGCGCATCCTGCGGGTGGGCATCCCGGCGGGCATCGAGAACGGGATGTTCCAGATCGGCAAGCTGTCGGTGGCCAGCCTCACCAGCACCCTCGGCACCGCCGCTATCGCCGCCAACGCCGTGGCCAACACCACCAGCACCTTCCTGAATATCCCGGCCAACGCCGTCAGCATGGCGGTGCTCACGGTGGTGGGCCAGTGCCTCGGCGCGGGCGAGAAGGAGCAGGCGGTCTGGTATGCCCGCCGCCTGCTTCTGGTGGCCTACTGCGGCGCGTGGGTCATGAACCTGTCGGGCTTCTTCTTTGCCGACCGCTGGGCGCTGTCGTGGTTCAACCTCTCGCCGGAGGCTTCGGCCATGGCCCTTGAGGTCATGATGTGGTTCAACATCGTCTCCCTCTTCTTCTGGCCCTCCAGCTTCACCCTGCCCAACATCCTCCGCTCCGCCGGCGACGCCAGCTTCACCATGGCGGTGAGCATCGTGTCCATGTGGGTCTTCCGGGTGGGCTTCTGCTACCTGTGGGTGCTGCGGATGGGCGGCGGACTGCTCAGCATCTGGATGGGAATGTATCTCGACTGGGTGTTCCGCTCCCTCTGCTTTGCGGTGCGCTTTGTCCGGGGAAGATGGCTTGAAAAAACGGTCATCTGAAACTGCCTCTTGCTTTTTTCTGCTCAGAGTGGCAGAATGAGGGAAAAGAAAGAAGGGGATCTCCTATGCTGTTTCATCCTGCACAACTGGGCCTTGCCCATCTGGACAAGGCAACGCTGGAAGCCGATAAGAAAGCCTGCAAAAAGATCGGCCCCTGCGGCGTGGGCAAAAAAGCCCTCTATCTCAACAGCTTCTACATCGACCGCCGGTATTATCTGCCCTACGGCAGCATCAGCCGGGTGTTCAAGCGGGTCGCCATGAGTGAGGGCGGTTTCTCCGGCAAGGGGATGTTCGCCTCGATGGCTTACCTCGTGGTGGAGTACGACGGCGGCAAGCAGAAGCAGTGCAACTTCAAGGATGAGCGGGACGTGGACGCCCTGCTGGAAGTTCTGGCGAAGGAACAGCCGAACATCCCCCGTCTGAGCGCTGCCGGTGAGGCCGAGCTTGCCCGTCAGAAGGCGGAGAAAGCTGCCCGCAGGCTGCCCCAGCTCTCGAAAGAGGCCGAGCAGAGCGTGGGCCAGCTCAGGCGTGCGGCGGACTACCTCGCCAAGAAGCCGGAGCTGGCCAAGGAACTGAGCGCCGCCGAGCGCCGCAAGCGTGCTCAGCTGCAGAGCAAGCCGGTGTATAAGTATGTAGCCCTCATCATCAGCCTTCTCGGTGTGGCGTCTGCGGCCTATGGCATCCAGAGCATCCTCAACCACACCGGGAACTACGGCATCTACTTTGCCCTGTTCGGCTTTGCGGCCATCTTCCTCTTTTCCAGCTACAACATGATGCCCACGGCCCACAACAACCACAAGTCCATCATGGCCCGGGCCGACAAGGCCGAAGCAGCCATGGCCGAGTACATCCGGGCTTACCCCGGCGGCAGCTTCCCGGTGCCGGACATCTACGCCCACCCTGTGGTGCTCAAGCAGATGACCGACGCCATTCAGGAGGGCCGGGCCGTGACCCTGCCCGAGGCCCTTGCAGCGGTAAAGAACCGCCTCAAGGAGGTCAACGCCGACGTTCAGGTGGAGCAGGAGGAGTACGACGAGATCGTCCAGATCAAGGCCATGTTCCTCAACCACGATTATCAGTAAGATCAGGAAATGAAAAATGCCATCGCCGCGGGGCGATGGCATTTTTGCTGTCTGTTAAAGCTCAGCGGCAGGCTGGGAGAAGATCTTCATGCTCTCCTTGTAGGAGTGGGCGAAGTAGAAGATCTCAGCGATGGCCGTCAGCGCCCAGGAGCAGGGGTAGAGCAGGTAGAGCGAGGGGATGGTGTGGAAGTGGGCGAAGATGGTGTAGACCCAGATGACCCGGAACACGCAGGAGCCGAGGACGACGATGACGGTGGGGACCACCGTCTTGCCAAGGCCGCGGGAGGCGGCGATGGTGCAGTCCATAAAGGCCGAGATGCAATAGGCAAAGCCCATGACGCCCACACGCTTCATACCGGCGTCGATAACGGCGCTCTCGGTGGTGAAGAGGGCAAGGAATTCCCGCCCGAAGAGGAAGAGGGCACCGCCCAGCACGAGGCCGACGCCGAAGGAGTAGACGAGGCTGATGAAGTAGCTCTTCTTCACCCGGTCGGGCTTGCCTGCGCCGTAGTTCTGGCTCATGAAGCTGGCACAGGCCATGTAGAAGGCGGCCATGGCGTCGTAGATCAGGTTGTCGGCATTGGCGGCGGCAGAGTTGCCCTTGACCATAAGGGAGTCGAAGGAGTTGACACCGGCCTGAATGAAGAGGTTGGCGATGGCAAAAATGGCGTTCTGAAGCCCGGCCGGGATGCCCAGCGCGAGGATGCGCTGGGTAGTGGCAGGGTCGAGAGCAGCTTTGTGGAAGTCGAGGGCGTAGCAGTCCTTCACGCGGGTCAGCGCCCGCAGGACGAGGAAGGCCGAGACGCACTGGGAGATAGCGCTGGCCAGCGCCACGCCTGCCACGTCCAGACGGCAGACGATGACGAAGAAGAGGTTGAGCAGGATGTTCAGCACGCCCGCGATGCAGAGGTAATAGAGGGGCTTCTTCGTCTCACCGATGGCGCTGAAGATGGCGTTGCCGAAATTATAGAGGGCCAGCGCCGGCATACCGAGAAAATAGACCCGCAGGTAGAGCACTGCACCGGGGTAGAGGTCCTCTTTGGTGTTGAGCAGGTGGAGCAAGGCCGGTGAACCCAGCAGGCCGACGAGCAGGAGCAGGATGCCCGCCGCCAGACTGACCAGCAGGGCCGAGTGGACGGTCTTTTCCACATCGCTGGCATGGCGTGCGCCGTAGAACCGGGCCACCAGCACGTTGATGCCGTTGCTCAGGCCGATGAGAAAGCCGGTGAACAGGGTGACGAAGATGCTGGTGGAACCCACCGAACCGAGGGCGGTAGAGCCTGCGAAGCGGCCCACCACGGCCACGTCCGACATATTGAAGAGGACCTGCAGCAGGTTGGACAGGACCAGCGGCAGGCTGACCAGAAGGATCTGTTTGGCCAGAGGGCCTTCGGTCAGTGACTTTGTGGATGAACTCATGTTTTTTTCCTTTTTCTTATCCCGAAGCGGTGCCCGCGCACACCGGGGCACAAGCTCTATTATAAAGGAGTTTTACTTTTTTGCAATATGATTCTTGACTTCTGAAAATGAGTTCTCCCGGCAGACGCTCCGACAGGCTGGAAATTGCATCTGCAATAAAGAAAGACCCATACACATTGTGTATGGGTCTTTCTTGGTGCAGTAAAGCAATCCAAATCCGAACCATTTCCCTCGGATGCAACTTCTGTCGCTTCTCCAAAGGTGACGGTCTGTGTTCCTTCTTTATAGTTGAAGGTTATCAAAACCTTATCGTCATACAGGTAAATCGCATTGATGAAGGTATCCACCAGTGCCTGCCGCTGGTCTTTCAGGCTCATGTCCAGCTTGCGAAACCGCAGCAGCCAGAACCGGATGAACTCCTCCGTGACCTTGGGCTTTGCCAGCTTTTCTTCCGCAATGCGGGCTTCAAGTTCACGCTTGGTTTCTTCCAGCTGCTCCAGCCGCTCCTTGGTGGAGCTGGTCAGGATACCGGCCTGAATCGCATTGAGCATATTCTGGATACCGGATTCTGCATCCCGGAGCTGCTTTTTATAAAGGGGAATGTTGGTATTCTCCTTGTTTTGCAGTTCCATCACCTTGGCGATGATGGATTCCATAGCGGCATCGTCTTTCACAAGCTGCATGGTCTGGTTGACCACCAAATCTTCCAGCCACTGTTTGCGGACAGTCTTTTTCTTGCAGCCCTTGTGCTTTTTGGCAGTAGCACATTTATAATAGCGGTGAACTTCACCCGTCCGGCTCGTGCCGCTTTCACCAAACATCAACGCCCCACAGTAGCCGCAGAACAGCTTGGTGGTGAGCAGATAGTCATCCTCTGCCTTTCTACGGGCAGGGGCTTTCTTGTTTTTGGCGATTTTTTCCTGAACATCATCGAACAGTTCCAGCGGCACGATGGGCGGAATGGCATCCGGCACGACCACGTCCCGGAATTTCAATTCTCCGATGTACCGCCGATTCTTGAGCATGTGTTCGACACTGTTATAAGTAAACGCACCGCCCACCGGGTTCTTGATGCCGTTTTCGTTCAGCCAGTCCCGAATCTCCTTCATAGTGGAGCCTTCATTGTACTTCTTGAACGATTCAAGCACAAAAGGCGAGGTGAGAGGGTCGATGTGGAACTTCCGCTCGGAATCCAGCGTATAGCCAAAGGTTCCACGGCCACCATTGCAGCGTCCTTTCAGGATGTTCTCTGTCTGTCCACGGACGACCTTTTCAGCAAGGTCGGCGGAGTAGTATTCTGCATAGCCCTCCAGCACCGATTCCAGAATGATGCCCTCCGGTCCCTCGGAGATGATCTCGGTGGCAGACATGAGCTTGACACCGTTCTTCTTCAGCTGGGTCTTGTACCGGGCACTGTCGTAGCGGTTCCGGGCAAAACGGTCCAGCTTCCAGACCAGCACAATATCAAACAGCTTCTTGTCGCTGTCCTTAATCATCCGCTGGAACTCCGGGCGGTTGTCCGTCTTGGCGGAGATAGCACGGTCAATATAGTGCTTGACGATGGTGATGCCGTTTTTCTCGGCATAAGCCGTGCATTCCCGGATCTGGCCTTCGATGGATTCTTCGCGCTGGTTGTCCGAGGAATAGCGAGCATAGATCACGGCGGTCATGGCAGGCACCTCACTCTAACATCATTGAACGGTAATTCGTTCTTTCAAAATCATGTTTCGTATAATGTATATACCATAGTTTGGGTCAGATTGCAAGAGCTTTATAACTTTATATAGATGAAAATAGTCACGGTAATCTGTTTTTCAGAAAGTAGTCTTGAGAAGTTATGTATAATGTGAATATGCGGATTGGTATAGTGGCTGCACCAACCCGGAAAACAGAACCCGGTAGGTATGCTCGCAAGAGGCTGAAGATTATGATTGCTGTACCTTTTGTACGTCTTTCATCTTAAGCGAAGCATCATATGCTAACTTGTCATCTCATGTAATTTTTTATTACACCAGACGATATGGTCAATCAAAGCCTCTTGTGATAAGATACAGACACAGCAAGTGAAATGCATTCTAACGAATACATATACGTACTGCTGAATATATCACAAGGAGGTATTTATCATGCAGGTCAAGCAGGTTGTTTCCAAGGGCGATATTACTTGCGGCATTTTCTTCTGATTTTTCAACTCAGATCAAAATGAATCTCAAAAAGGCAGAACGGCTTTTGTTGTTCTGCTTTTTTGTAATATAGAATATTCAAAAGGAGTGGAGGTATATGCAACTTAAAAATCACCTGAATTTTCTTGGTGACAGAAACAAACAGGAAATCACATTTCATCTCTCCGGTGCATTTAACAAGAACGTTGTCGTTGGAGTCGATGATTTTGACAAAGTCTGGAGTTATCTAGTTTTGTTGAGCAAACAGCATACAGAGGCGGACATTCTCCAGTGGAAGGAAAACTACCACGTTACCGACGCTGAACTATGCGGCATTCATTCATTTCTGGTTACACAAGGGATGGTTTACCTTTCAGACAGTTCTGTAAAAAATATTCGTCTGGCCAACTTTATGGGCAATTGGGTTTCTTCTACAACTTACGGAGATTTGAACTCAATCATGAGTTCAAAGCATGTTGTGATCCTTGGTGCCGGGACGGTTGGCAGTTCCCTGATTGATTATCTCCTGCAATTTGATGTTCAAAATTTTACCATCATTGACGGCGATACAGTTATGGCCAAAAACATCCCTCATCAGCGAAATTATGTTCCCACTGAAATCGGCATGTACAAATGCGATATTGCAAAAGAACACATTTTACAAGTCAATCCCAATTGTCATGTTGATATTTATAAACAGTTTTTGAACACAACCGATGAGTTTTTAAGCTGCATTTGCAACAGCAGTGTCGATGCCATATTTTGGGCAATTGACCAATATGATTCCAACCTCCTTGGCGGAATCTACGACTGGTCTACCGCTTCAAATGTTCCAATTTATCTGTCTGGTTACTCCCTCGGAGGATATGTTTGTGGCCAGCGATTGTCTCCTGAATTTGTACAAAATCTCAAGGATTTTCAGAATCACTCCCAATATATTATCTGCGAAAACTCCGGCATCGGCATTTTGGGCGACCTATCTGCCATGTTTATGATTCGTTTGTGGTTGCAGGATCTTGATCCGCGATTTGACGATGGCATTGATCGTCTCGATTATAATTTCTGCCATCCTACACTTTTAAAACAATCAAATTTCACATTGGATATTTCTGCTTATTTTAGTCAGCGTCCACAGGAGTTCCCGAACAACTGGATCAAGGAAAATATTATTTTCCCATATTATTTGATGGCCTATACAGAGCAGCAAATAAATGGCAAAGTCAACACCAACCTCTCCGATGTTGCCAATCGTTTTAATATTGAGCCGGACGACCAACCCACACAGCTTGAAAATCGCTACCATTCCATTCTTATTCAGAAAAATCTGACAAAGGAAGGAAATTCCTCCCTGTCGCTTTTGGAAGCATCTCAAAAAATAATGGCAACCTCCCATCCTTCAGCAGAAGATTTTTCCTCCTATAACGCTCTTGTGTCGGTAGTTGGTGCTGTTGCTCTTGATTGTCTTTCCATTAAAAAAGCACACTTCCTGAGCGAGTATAACTTACAGTGGAACACTGGCAAAGATGCCAAGGCAATGTTACTTCAGATCTCAAACCATTTTTACAACGAGCTTTCTGCCGATCAGGAAATTTTGGCTTGCTGCGCTTCAGCACAGTTTGATTTCGAATTAACGGACTATGACAAGCTCGCTCTTGTAAAAGAAATCGATCAGCAGCAGGCTTACCTTGACTTTCATGGTTTTATTGACTATTTGGAATTGCATCAACTACTTCACTTTTCCAAATCAATTTCCAATGGTCTTTGCGTTCTGAATCCTCGGTATGGTACGTCTGATGTTATTGTTCAAAAGGGATTGCCTGCCTCTGGTGTGTTTCTGCTTGCACACGAAATCGGTCACGCCTATTACAATTCCTATCTTCCCAGAAACGCTGAAATGGGCAATTCGCTTTTTTCAGAAATCTGTGCCCTGTTGACCGAATTTCAAATGATGCGTCATTTAGAATTCTCCAATCAAGCATCGACTTGGCGAAAAATTCTTCTAACTCGTTTGTCCACGATTTTTCTTGGGATGTTCTTCCTAGACATTTTTGAAGAAAGTATTTTATCCGCTACGGAACCAGATCTTAATCGCATTCTCGAACTCAAAGTCGCCGCGAAAGAAACGGTATCCGGTCAATCCAATCCCTTGTCCAGTATAAATAGTCTCCCCTATGATTTTCTTCTCGATACCGAATTGTTTGCATCGAAGCGCAACGTTTATCAGTATCCTGAAGCCGCTGCCTTTGCGATTGACTTGGGTTTCCGCATGGAAAGTGACCCAGAGTTGCAGAAAGAATTTTGCGACTACATTTCTTCGGTCTCGACCAATCACAGTCTGAGTATTTTTGAATTTTATAGACACATTGGCGTTGAAATCTCATCAACATTTTACACCGATGTCGCCAATTCTGTCAATCGGTGGCTTAGCTCTTTAACATATGCATGGAGGGGACAATGACACGTTATCTGAAAAAACAGTGGAGGCTCAGCACCCTCACCTGCTTGTTTGCCATCATCGCCTATGGTGCGCAGGCTCTGATCCAGCTTGCTTTGATGAAGGTTTTTGACGCCGTAGTATTGCTAGATTTGAGGGGTTCTATCCTTTGGACAGCAGTCGATCTGGCCTGCTGGGGGTTCTATCTTCTTTTTACAGCCTTACAAGAACATTGTCAGGCCAAAACAATTCGCGCTTTGAACAATACGGTGCGAGATGAGCTGTATCACTCCTTCCTGCGCAAAAACCATATCGACTTTCATCAGTCCGACACAGGCGAATATCTCGCTTGGTTGACCAATGATGTAAAGCAATTAGAACAGTTTGCGTGGATTCCATTCTTTGGCTGTGTAGGAAAAATCGCACAGATCGTGTTCAGCGTTTTGGGACTTGCCTTTCTGCATTGGTCGCTGGTTGTTTTTTCCGTGATCACAGCAGTTGTCCTTTGGCTCTCCCCGAAACTATTCCAGAAGAAGCTGGAGCTACTTGGGCAAAACTGCGGTGTGCAGCAGACAGCCGCCATCAACCGTCTGAAGGATCTTCTGACAGGTTTTGACGTACTCCAGTTTTTTGGCAAAGGAGATCTCTTTCTCCAGCAGGGAAACAGAATTAGCGATGACATCGAAAAGCCCAGTTGTCAGTTGAGCTATGGCAAATCCCGTATGGAGGCGGCGATTGGCTTTATTAATGTTGCACTTCAGCTCGGCTCGCTTGTGCTGATAGCTGCACTGACCAGTATGGGACTTGTCACCACAGGCACACTTGCAGGTGGCGTCAATCTGATTGGAGGCGTGGCAAATGGCTTTAACAGTTTGGCCGGTTTGCGTCTCTCCCTCTCGGCCAGCAAGCCATACTTTTGCAAGCTGCCAGTGGTCGATACTGATTCCAAATCAGAAGAGGTCGTCCCTATGACACCGCTGAATGACTCTATCACGATAGACGGACTTTCCTTCTGCTACGACGAGAAAAAGCCTATCCTGAAAGATGCTTCTTTCCGCTTTGAAAAGGGCAAAAAATATGCGCTCATTGGACCTTCTGGTTGTGGGAAAAGCACCCTGCTAAAAATTCTTCTGGGGTGGTTGCCAGAGTATCAGGGAACCATTCGATTTGACGGGCGAGACATACGAGAGTACACTCCGGAACAACTGCAACAGCAGATGAGCTACATTGAGCAAAATGTATTCTTGTTCAATGCATCCATCCGCGAAAACATTACGTTGGACGAAGATTTTACAGAAGAACAGTTAAGGAAAGCCATCCATGACAGTGCGCTTGAGAATGATTTGCTGTCTATGCCAAATGGGTTGGATACTCTTGTAGGTGAGGGTGGCTGCAATATTTCGGGCGGTCAAAAACAGCGGGTTGCGATTGCTCGTGCTTTAATTCATGAGCGGTCTATCTTGTTGGTGGATGAAGGCACAAGTGCACTGGATGCGCAAAATGCTGACCTTGTGGAAAAGAGTCTGCTAGCTAATCCAAACTTAACTCTGATCCTCATCAGCCATCACCTAAGTGACAAACGCAAAGCTCAGTTCGACTGTGTGTACGAACTGATGCCCACATCTTCTCGTGCATGAGGTTTGGAAATAAACCGATAGTGTTAGATGGGATAAAAGATAGCCACGCAGATTCATGTGTGTTTGGTTGCAGATGACGCAATAGAGAGTGCTTACTGTTGACAGATAAGTCCTACTATCACCGCTTTACCGCAATAAATTTTTCAAAAACCTATTGACGCATCCTGCAAACCATGATACTCTCTGTCACAAATCACATTGAAAAGTGGTGGTGCTCACCGTGATAACCACCACTTTTCGGTGAGCGATTGCCCGGAAAGAACGTACCGCCCTGCAACACACCCGATCATTTTGCCGCCGTTTCACCCCGACAAAATTCTTCGCCTGCTGCGGAGCGGCATTTTTCTTTTTCGGGGGCAGTACCTTGAAAATTTCATAAGCCGACCGGACGTGATACCGACTTTTCGTCAACGCCGCTGCAAAACAGGGGCAGGAACTTCGTTCGGGTCAAACGGCGACCACATTACATGAGCAGAATCACCTCTACTTATTTTTTGCGCCTTAACAATTCGGAAACATTTGTTGATGAAGATCTTTGAGCGCAGCGGTAGAGGGCAAGAACCGTCCCGTGGCCACAAATTTTCAATTCTTGAAAATTTTCTGTCCATCCGGGACTTCACTTCTGCAATGCGTCTGCATTTCCGAAGTGATCTTGTTGGGGCGTGCCTGCCCCAAACCCTGCTCATGGTTCGCACCTGACGGTGCGAACAGCAACGGCGTGTCGTGCTTACATAACTTCACCGAGGAGTTATCGAACAGACAGGAGGTACAATGACCAAAACGAATGTTCAATCGACCCCTAGCAATTCCCAGCGCCACGACACGCCGAACAACAAAACGCACGTCATCAAGTTCCGTGTGACAGCGGAGGAAAAAGCGTCACTGGAACTCACTTGCAAACTCCTGAATCTCTCCCTCTCCACTTTTATCCGCCGTTCCATCCACAACGTTAAGATCGAGAAAACGGTCATTGTTGCCGGCGGCGAAGAAACCCTGACCGCTGTTTCTACTTTGCTTGCCCAGTGCAGCAAGGTGGGCGGAAACCTCAACCAGCTTGCAAGGCACTTCAATTCCGGCGGTGCAGATACCGCGCAGATCCGGGCGAAACTCCTTGACGAACTTGCAGACCTGACTGCATTCCGGCTCAGCGCCGAGAAAGTTCTGGGTGAACTGTATGGCAACGCTCAAGCATATCGCCTCTAAGAATTCGGACTACACTGCCATAGAAGCGTACCTCGTTTACCAGCACGACGCGTTCACCGGAAAGCAACTTCTGGACGAACAGGGCAGACCCATGCTGCGGGAATCGTACATTCTGGACACCCTTGAGTGTGGCGATTTTTCGTTTGCAACTGCCTGTCTGCTGGCAAACCGAAAGTACAACAAGAACAACCACCCGGATGATATCAAAAGTCACCAGTATATCATCAGCTTTGACCCACGCGATGCAGCCGACAACGGCTTGACCATGGAAAAAGCACAGGCTCTTGGCCTGAAATTCTGCAAAGAAAACTTTCCCGGTCATCCTGCCATCGTCTGTACCCACCCGGATGGGCATAACCATTCGGGAAACATCCACGTCCACATCGTGATCGGCAGCATCCGAATGCGCGAGGTGGAACGCAAGCCCTATATGCAGAAGCCCCGCGACTGGCGCGAGGGTATGAAGCACTCCAGCACAGCCCAGACCATGCGGCATTTGCGTGTCGAAGTCATGGAACTGTGCGAGAGTGCCGGACTGTACCAGATCGATCTGCTCAACGGCTCGAAAGAGCGCGTAAGCGAAGCTGAGTATTGGGCAAGGCGGCGCGGGCAGTTGAAACTTGATCGTGAAAACGCAGCCCTCACCGCAGCTGGACAGCCGCCCCGGCAGAAGAAGTTTGAAACCGTAAAAGATACCCTGCGGAAACAGATTTCTTCAGTGCTATACCGTGCTACCAGCTTTGAAGATTTCTCTGACAAGCTCATGCAGCAGTATGGCATTGCTGTCAAGGAAAGCCGTGGGTGTCTGAGCTATCTGCCTGCTGGCAGGAACAAGTTTATCCGGGCAAAACATCTCGGCGACAAGTTCGATAAGGCGGCAGTGCTTGCCACGTTGCAGGCAAATGCCGAACGCAAACCCAAGTCGCAGTTCAAGCAGGATACCATCGGGAAACTGATTGACATCCAGTCGAAGATGACCGAGGGCAAAGGCATCGGCTATAAGCGTTGGCTCACGAAACACAATCTCAAAGTTATGGCACAGACCGTGAAGCTTCTGCAGGAAAAGGGCTTGACCGACGAGGACGCCCTGAACCAGCGCATCGCCGAACTGGAAACCAAGTATCACGACTCGCTGGCGGTGGTGAAAGACCTCGAAGGTCGCATGAAAGCCAACAAAGAACTGTGCTATCATGTCGCAGCTTACGCCAGTACCAAGAGCGTCACACAGCAGTTAAAGACTGCCAAACGACCCACAGCCTTTGAAGAACAGCACCGTGCAGAGCTGACAGCATACCGGGCGGCAGCAGCCTATTTCAAGGCAAACAACATTACAAAGCTGCCCAGCCCGAAAAAGCTGGAAGCCGAGTATGCGCAGCTGGCATCCGAAAAGGCAAAGTTCTACGAGCAGTACAAGGAAGCCAAAGAAGAACTGCTCAAACTGAAAACCGCAAAGCAGAATGTTGCGTCCTTTTTCCGGGAGGAAGAACAGACGCAGCAGCAGAGATAAAGGAGTGTGCGTATGATCAATCTGAAAATCGACCCGGAGTTCCAGTCCCAGATTCCCCCTCTGACCGATGATGAATTTAAGCAGCTTGAAGAAAACATCCTCAAAGAGGGCAAGCTGATTTCTCCTTTGATTGTTTGGGGTAATACCCTTGTTGATGGCCACAATCGTTATGAAATCGTTCAGGAGCATCCCGAAATCTCTTTCTCCACCATGCCGCTCCCGTTTGAAAGCAGAGAAGAAGTCCTCGCATGGATCTGCAAGAATCAGTTGGGGCGGCGTAATCTGACCCCGGAGCAGAAGAAGTTCCTCATTGGAAAGCAGTACAGTGTGGAGCATCGGAAGCCCGGTGGAAACGGCAACAACCAGCACACGGCTGCTGCCAAGAAAAACGCCCCGGAGGAATTGTGTCAAATTGACACAATTCCTCCCACCTCTGCGGAAGCAAGTGTTCGTAAGCAGATTGCAGAGCGGAACAATGTCAGCGAATCCTACGTTGCCCGTTCTGAAAAGTTCATGCGGGGCGTGGAGATCATGGAACAGATGGTGCCCGGTATGCAGGAAAAAATCCTGTCTGGGCAATTCAAAGTCCGTGATGCCGATATGCACCGCCTCGCCAGAGCGGATTTTCCGAACCGTAAGCAGATCGTGCACGAGATTCTGCACCCGGAAGACCGTCCCGCTCCGCAGTCGAGCTACTCACACTACTCTGGAATCAACTACTCCGCGCTGGAAGTCGCTGTCCGGCGGATTCAGCAGGACTTTGATTTTTTGATGAGATACTTGCCTAAGCTACCGGACGATTCCTACGCCAAAACTGAAACGCTAAAAATCCTCAAGCAGCACAAAGCGTATATGGCACAGTTTGAAGAAATGCTGAACGATAAAGAAATCGCATAACGACAGGCACTTGTAAGCCATCAACGAGCCACCAGCCGCAAGAGCAGGGCGGAAAGCATCCGCGCCCTTGCGCCTGATAAAAATTGGAACTTTGATTTTCTCGCCCGAATTTGCCACGGTGGGACGATCAAAGGAGCGTGCGTTTGAACAAAAAGAAAAAGTCCACAAACACTTCCCCTTATCCCGATGAAGTCATCGACCGTCTGGCACGGGCATTCTACCCGGCCATCCTTGCCTGCTGGAACAGCGAGGAAGGCCAGAGGGAGTTTGCCGCGTGGCAGGCAGAGCAGGCTCATATCTCCGGCAAAGAAAAACAGAGCGTTCCCGACGGGGAACGCCCTGCGTTACTTATCGTGTGTGGATTTTTGCGGGGTGCGTCCGGCAGGGCGCACCCTGTTTTTGTGCTTAACAAGTAATCATCGCATAGCCTTGACGAGCAAAGACAGCAGTGTTTGATAAGAATAGTAGCCATTTCTTACCGATAGTTATTTTTTAATGTCTTGGGGTGCCTGATATTATACGTTTACAGCAAAGGATGAACCTGTCGTTTCATGTAATTTTTTCTTGCACAGAACGATATGGTTTTTTCATGTCACTCGCTGTATGATAGAAATATCAAAAGAAAGGACGTCTTCTACTATGAAAAAATTCTTCTCGATTCTGGCTTCCATTTTTTTCTGTGCAGCAATTTTGCTAGGGACACCCATCGCCATTCATTCACCGACTGAACTCGAACCTTCCTCATCTGATTTGGCTGCTTCATCTGAAAGCAGTTCTAGTAGTGAACCAGAATATCCCACTACACCAGCAGATGCCGCCACACCACAGGACGATATTACTTGACATTTAGAAAATAATGTCCAGATATTTTTTGGCCTCATTACGAATAATCTGTAAGTCATCCTCGTATCCCATAACTTTGCAAATGTAAAAGGCCTCACGATATCGCTCGGCACTCTCTTCTTTTTTGCCAAGGAGAAAATCACACTCAGCTTCGATTTCCAGACAAGAGTGAAGCACTTGATAATGTCCATATTTAATGCAAGCTTCTTTTCCATTTCTTGCAACTTTTGCGCTTTCTTCATATCTTTCCAACAAGTCCAGAGATCTGGCAAAATTGTAGAGAACCAAAGGAAGCATCCTGTTTGATGTGACCATTTCTTGGAGATGTCGTCTCATATACTGAAGCAACCGATAAAAAATATCGGCTGCTTTTTCATTATCCCCAGCCAAGGAATAAGCATTTCCAATTTGATTAACTAGCTTCATTTCGTCCAACGTGTAAAGATAGTCTTCAATTTTACTCAGTTGAAAATTTGGTATCGTCATTTGAACCGCTTGCATAAGCATCTGGATTCGTTCGTCACTTGAATACCTCTTATCCAACCCACCAAGAAGAACTTTTGAGCGGAGAATAAACTGCTGTGCAATTTGATCATCTGGCTTTACGATTTTCTCAAGCTGGCCGATTTTGTCAAAGCCTTCATTAACGTGTTTCAGCGCATTGCAGGCCACGATTTCCTTTTCCAATGCCTCAATTTCCAGTTCCTCTGGTGTTACAAGTGCATAATACCGATCATCTGGCAAGCCAAGGCGTTGTAGAATAGCATTGATCCTTGTACGACTAGGGGTCTGCCTTCCATTTTCAAATCTGGAGAGAGTAACAGGCTCGCAAATGCCTGCACAGACTTGCTCCTGCGTCAAATTCAACTCCTGCCGCCGCTGGCGGATATAATTACCAAGCCTATAGTTCTGCATTCTTCCTTTACCTCAAATAATCAATATTACAATTATTATAGTGCGGCTTATGTCATCATGCAAGCACTTCTCTCGTTGACTTGTCGTCTTATGAAATTATTTATTCCACCAGACGATATGGTCAACCGGCTTTTATTGTGATAAGATGTAGACGCCGCAAAACTCACGGCTTAACATAAAAGAAGTATGGCAGGCAGAACAGGCTCATCTCTCCGGCAAAGAAAAACAGAGCGTTCCCGACGGGGAACGCCCTGAGTTACTTATCGTGTGTGGATTTTTGCAGGGTGCGTCCGGCAGGGCGCACCCTGTTTTTGTTTTGTCCTCAATCCTCTAATCCATAGCTTCCAGCCGCATTCTTCAGGTATTCTTCCGGCTCACCGTTCAGGATCAGCTCAGCATACGCCAGCGGGTCATTGTAGATGAGGTAGTCCAGTTCTGACCTCTGCGCCATGGTTACATCCAACGCATCCTCGATTCCGGTGCAGTCAATGGAGATCATTCTCCCATCCCGGAGCAGCAGCTCCACGCACCCGGTATCCATGTTGAACTTACAGGCTCTTGCAATGTACTTCATGTTTGTATCCCTTCTGCCTTACGGCACTCTTACAGTTGTGACCTTCGTGATACGGTTTTTCTGATAAGGTTTCGGACACACAGCCGTCAGGGAAGAGCCAGAATTCTCATTTCCGAAGAAAACAAAAAATCCGAACCCTTCTCCTATTGAGAAAAGGTTCGGATTTTCATGGTTTGGTGCGACCGGGAGGATTCGAACCTCTGGCCTTCCGGGTCGGAGCCGAACGCTCTATCCAGCTGAGCTACGATCGCACGATATGCACTGGTGAACCGGTACAATATAGTATAGCACAGCCTTGCAAAAAATGCAAATAAAACTTCAGCGGCGGTTCCGCATCCAGATGCGGTACAAGCCGTCGGTGATAAGAGTCTCCCGGTAGAGGATGGGGGTGCGGCAGGCCTCCCGGATGGTCCGGGGCAGATTGCCGGTGGCGTAGAATTTCGTTTCGGGGCCGAGTTCGGCACAGAAACGGCTGGCCAGCCCGTCCAGCATCCCGGCAGTGCCCAGCACAAAGCCGTTTTGCAGACAGGCGGCGGTGTTTTTGCCCAGCACAGAGGCGGGCGCGGGGGCAGAGAGGTCGATCTGGGGAAGCTGAGCGGTGTTCTGCACCAGCGCGGCCAGCGAGAGCTGTGGCCCGGGCAGGATGACGCCGCCCACAAGCTCCTGCCTCCCGTTGACGGCCATCAGGGAGATGGCCGTGTCGGCTGAGATGATCACCAGCGGGCCGGAGCCTTCCGCCAGCGCAGCCACTGCGCCGCAGAGCAGCTCTGCTCCCAACTGGGCGGGATTGTCCAGCCGGAGGCGGATGCCGCTCTTGAGTCCCGGCCCGACGGTCAGGATACGCACCGGGCAGAGCATCTGCAATGCTGCCAGCACCCGTCCGGTCAGCGCAGGCACTACGCTGCCCAGAATGCCGCCCTCGATCTGCTCAGGTGCGGCCCTGTGGAGCGAAAGCAGATTGACCAGCCGCAGTGCGTATTCATCGACGGTGGCGGCGGGGTCTGTGTGGAGCCGTCCGCAGAATATCAGGTCATCGTGCTCGTAGCCGCCAATGGTGATGTGGGTGTTGCCGAGATTGACGGTAAGGATCATGGTTGGGGCCTCCCTGCTTGCATACAATGTATATATAATATATAGCACCATAGTCTCCCCTTGGCAAGGGGAGACGCTGCGGCCGTGGCCGCAGCGGAGGGGTTGGGGGCCTGCCGGGAGATGATTTTTGAAGAGAAAAGAAAAAACTTGAAAAAAGAAGCAAAAAAGTGTTGACATCCGGGCGGTGATGTGGTATTATACTTGAGCGCCAAGCGCTGAGACAAAAGAATGACTTCC
>OJRD01000327.1_pt1 | contig 33987 bp, 34 predicted proteins | sample 1599051 | NCBI WGS metagenome assembly OJRD01 (sample SAMN03922523, study PRJEB24848) | human gut metagenome | isolation source: stool sample | host: Homo sapiens | place: Germany | collected 2010-02 | reverse complement strand
ATTTTTTCAAGTTATCAATCGGAAGGAAATCCGATTTACACAAGATTTTCTATAGACTCGATACATCATTAATAATTATTAAAATAATTATAGCACATATATAAATAAAATTAAATGATAAAAAAATGGAAAAAAAGTAACGCTACATTTCTATTAAAAATTTTTTTAATAGAAACGTTAAAAAGTAAGGATATATTCCGGCAAATTTGAGTATATAGCTTATCACAAAATTCCCAATAAAATTAAACAAAAAATCACATTTTTCAAATATATAACTCATATTAATTCCTGGAGTTATTACATAAAAAATGTGATTTTTTATATAGCTTCTTGAAAATCACGACATATTTGCCTTGTTAAAATAAATAATTTATAGAAAGAAATAACATGATATGAATTATGAAGAACCATATTTGCGTAGGGATAGGAGTTAAAAAACATAAATGTGTAACATTGCTGAAATAAAAATGTAAATAAAAAGAAATAAATGTCTAAAAATGAAATGTTGCATAAAGTTTCCGTAAAGAATTAGTTTAAATGAGCCTCAAAAAGCAAAGTTGACAAATTTTTTAACAAAGGTAAAATGAAGTAAAGAAAAACGGGAGGAATGTGATATGTGCAAGAGAAATAAAGCATGTATATACATGTTTATAGTAGTAATGGTGCTACAAATTATAATACCAGCACTAAGCGTTATTTTAGAGACAAGTTATACATTAACATCAGAAGCAGCAGACAATATTCTTGAGACTTGGGATAATATTGGGGCCGAAGGAAGTAAAATAACTGCAAAGTTATATAATACAAAAACATTGTATATTAACGGAACAGGAAAGATAAAAGATAACATAAACTGGTATAAGAATAACCTACATTACGAACTTTTATTTAAAAATATAATAATAAATAAAGGTATAGATGATATTGGAAAAAAAGCCTTTAATGGTTGCTTGAACTTGAAGAGTGTGCAAGCAAGTTATGTGGAAAATATAGGAGAATCAGCATTTGAGCGGATGTACAAAGCTAGAAACAATTACTATGAATAATGTACAGAATATTCATAAAAAATCATTCTATAATTGCAGTAATCTAACTGTATCAATACCTCATACGATAGCTAAAATAGGAGAAGAAGCTTTTTATAAAGTTTCTAAGGTAAAAGGCGATATAGACATGCCCAATTGTGGCGCAATGCTTATTTTGGGTAATAATTTAACAGAAGTAGGGGAGCACGCTTTTGAAAAGGTAAAGAGTATGCAGGGAAATGGAGTAGTGCTAACATCTGGAAATAATACGAAGGATATCTACAAAAATATAGAGAATACGTTTCCAAAAGGCACTAGTTTATATATATGCAACGAGGCATACGAACAGATATCTAGTAACAATTACTTTAGATACCGTATACGATCGATTAGTTTAACTGAGCCTACACCGAAAAAAGAGCTTTATGTAAATGAACCACTATATTTAAATGATTACGGATTGAAAGTTGAATTTACAAATGGAACGGAATTGGTAACTTATTTTAAAAAAGGTATTTTTGCTTGTAATTATAAAAATGAAACACGATTTTCATCAACGGGGAAGAAAACTGTTAAAATTCAATTAGGAAAAACTATAAATGAGAAAGAACGTTTGGTAAAGTATGAGATAACTGTAAAAAATAAACCGATTAAGATAAAGGAAATACAGATAAGAAATTTACCGGATAAAAATGAGTATATGGTGGGGGATTCTCTAAATACAAACGGATTAGAAGTTGTTGGAATAGATATACATGATGTGGAAAAACTATTAGATAAGGATCAATATACATGCTCACCAACATCTTTTGCTACATCAGGTACCAAAACAATAACAGTCAAATATAAGCAAAATCCTAATCTAAAAGCAACATTCCAGATAACTGTTAAGCCACGATATACTGCGGAAATTACATCATATCCAAACAAGATGACGTATACGGTTAATGAAAAACTAGATCTAAATGGATTGGAAGTTAAAGTAACTTACCCCAAAACAAATCTTATTCCAGAAGTATTCACACTAGATGATATAAATACAGAGCCTAAAAATGATACAAAATTAACTAAAGCCGGAACTCAAACTATAAAGATGACATCGAAAGATGATAGAAAATTAGATTTAGGTTCGTTTAATGTTACTGTAACAAAAGAAACAAAAAAAGTAAAGAGCATTGAGGTTAAAAGTAATACGCCTAAAAGGAAAAGTTATATCGAAGGTGAGACGTTAGATATTAGCGGGCTAAAAGTCATAGTACATTATACTAATGGTGATACTGAAACAATAGATAAAGGATTTAACACAAATCCAAAGCATGGAGCTACTCTTAATAAAAATAATAAAAAAGTTAATGTTTCGTACGAAGGCAAAGAAACGTCCTACGGTATAACGGTTGAAGAAAAAGTAGTAACAAGAATACAACCACAATTGAAAGAGGGCTTTAGATTTGTATATACAGAAGGAGAAAAATTAGATTTAAAAAATTTGAACTTGAAAGTAATATATAATGAGCGCGACGATATAAATGATATAATAGAGGTTGTAGGTAACAGTAATATTACAACGAACCCAGCAAATGGAGATACTTTAGACAATGTAGGCGTAACAACAGTAAAAATCAATTATTTAAATAAGGAAACACAATTATTTTTATTTGTAAATGAAAAAGAACTACTTGCAATAGCAGCAGCAAATTTAGGAAATAATGAATATATAGAAGGAACAAATTTTAATGCGGAAGACCCTTTATTTCACGTGCAAGTAAAAAGAGGACCTACTTTATGGGAGGAATTACCTAAAGGAGCTTATACAGTGGTAGATGGAGATAATTTGAAATTGGGTCAAAAAACGGTAACTATTAGTTATGAAGAAAATGGCAAAACGGTAACAACTACAACTCCGGTAACTGTAACACCAAAACAATTAGAAAAAATAGAAGTAACAAGAGAACCAAATAAGACTGCATATATACAAGGGCAAAATTTTGATTCGACAGGAATGCAAGTAACAGCAACATATAATAGTGGTAAAACAGCAATAATTAATAACTACTCTGTACCAAATGGACAAAATCTAACAGCTGGGATGACTTCTGTTAAAATAGTATATACAGAAAATGGGGTAAGCAAAGAAGTAGAGCAACCAATAACAGTAACATTAAAGCAACCTATTAATATTAGAGTAAAAGAAAATGTAAAAAAAGTTTATATAGTAGGCGAAAAACTTGACAAAACAAATATGTGTGTAGAGATAGAATATGATGATGGCTCAATAGAGCAAGTAACAAATTATGAAGTCGATACAGAAACTTCATTAAGTAGAGCAGATAAAACTAGAACAATTACATACAAAGAAGGAGATACAACATTAGAAAAGGAAATAGATGTACCTGTATTGCCAGCCGAAATTCAGCAAATTAGTATAAAGCAATATCCAGATAATGTGGATTATGTTGTAGGTCAAAAATTCTTTTCAAATGGATTAATATTACTAGTAAAATATGCAGATGAAACAGAAGAAGAAATAACAGAAGACTTTACATTAGACTTGCCAGATGGAAGTGTATTAACAAAAGTAGAAACAAAAACAGTAAAAGTAAACTACATGGGACAAGAAGTAAAATTTAATATTAATATAAATGAAAATGATGATATACAAGCATTAACAATAGTGGATGGTTCTATTGAAACAAATTATGAAATTGGCGAAAAATTGGATTTAAGCGGACTAGTGCTAATATCAGAAGGTTCAAACAATGACATAAAAGTTATTTGGGGAAATTACGAATGTGAGCCAGCAGAAGGAACAGAATTAAATACCAAAGGACAACAAACAATAACTATTAAATATGCAGGTAAAAGAGCCGTTCTAAACATAAATGTTGGAGAACACCAAGTTGAAGAAATAGAAATAGAGAATTTACCAAAAACTAAATATGTAGTGGGACAAGCATTAGATTTAACTGGATTAAAATTAAAAGTTATGTATGATAATGGAACAGAAGAAATTGTAGAAACAGGATATACATCAAGTATAGAAAATGGAACAATATTTAACAATGTGGAAAATAAAACCATAGAAATAACATACGAAGAAAAAACAACAAGTTTTGATATTGATGTAGTAGAAAAACAAGTTGAAAAATTAAAAGGAATATCTGCACCTACAAAAACTAAGTATAAAGTTGGAGAGACATTAGACTTATCAGGAGTTAAATTTAAGGCAATATATAATGACGGAGAAGAAAAAGAAATAGAAACTGGATATACAAGCAGTATACCAAACGGTACAGTTTTAGACACAATAGGATATAACCCTATAATATTAGAATATGAAGGTAAAACAATAACTGCATTGGTATTTGTAGGAGAAATAGCTATAGAAAGTATAAGCATAAACACAGAGCCAGATAAGGTTGTCTACCAAGTAGGAGAGCAATTAGACCTAACAGGATTATCTATAAAAGCAAAATATGAAAACGGAGAAGAAGATATAATTAAAAGTGGCTTTGAAACTACACCAGAAGATGGAGAAGAACTAAACATAAAAGGACAAAAAGAAGTAACAGTAAAATTAGGTGAAAAAACGGCAAAATTTAATGTAGATGTACAAGGTAAAAAAGATGCACCAACATTGACAGAAATAAAAATAGCAAAAGCACCAGATAAAACAAAATATAAAGTCGGAGAAAACTTTGACAAAACAGGAATGGTGGTAAAAGCAACCTACAGTGATGGAAGCAGTAAGGAAGTAACAGATTATATATGTATGCCAGAAGAACAATTAGAGAAAGAAACAACAGAAATTACAATAATTTACACAGAAGATACAATAACTAAATATGCTAAACAAAAAATAGAAGTTGTAGAAGACGGTGGCGGAGACAATCAAGGTGGCAATAACAACAATGACAACAATAATAATGATAATGACAACACTGGAAATAACAATAATGGAAATAATGGTAATAACAATAACAATGGTAACAATGGCAATAATAACAATAATAATAACAACAGCAACAACGGTAATAACAATAATAGCAATAACAATAATAATAGCAACGACGGAAAAAATGAAGATAAAGCAGACGGAAAAATACCACAAACAGGTGAAAATAGCATTATACTAATTGCCGGAGCAATTTTAACTGTAATATCAGTTATTATATACATAAAAATTAAAAAATTTGAAATATAAATATATTCTAAAACACGGCATATGCTACAAAAAGCATATGCCGTTAAAAGTGCAATTTTTTTTCCTATACATATTGAAAAAAAGCATATTGCATATATAATACAGTAGAACTCTAAATAATATTTGTTAGTTAGTAAGTTTAATACCTTATATAAATTTCTACTATTGTAGATTAGTAATGTGCTTCACCTGCAAGTAATGTTTAGTACTTTTATTAGTACAGGCTATTTCTATTGTTGAGCACATGTATAATATAGAAAGGAAAATTAATTATGAATTTTTTAGATTTAGCAAAAGAAAGATATTCGTGCAGAAGTTTTGCAGAAAAAGAAGTTGAAATGGAAAAGATAGAAAAAATACTAGAAGCAGCAAGAATAGCACCAACAGCAGTAAACTATCAACCACAAAGGATACTAATATTAAACGACAAAGAAAAGTTATCAAGATTAAGTGAATGTACAAAAATGGGATGGAATGCTCCACTAATAATGATAATTTGCTATGATAAAACAGTTTCATGGAAAAGTAAATTTGATGGAAGAGATGAAGGCGTTATTGATGCATCTATTGCAACAACTCAAATGATGCTAGAAGTTCAAGATTTAGGATTAGGCTCTACATGGATAGGATATTTTGATTCTAATAAAGTTAGGGAAGTATACAAAATTCCAGAAAACCTAGAAATAATTGCGATGCTAGCTATTGGTTATCCATCAGCAGATGCAAAACCAAGTGAAAGACATTTAGATAGAAAACCTATAGAAGAAATCACATATTGGAATGAAATATAATAAAAGAACCGAATGAATTAATTCATTCGGTTTTTTTACGCGAAAGCAATATCAAGCTAAATATATCAAAGTCCATTATCTTATAATAACATGCTCAAAATATTGCTCTTGAAATTCAGTTAAAGCTTCAATAGCGGAATTATCATAATTTTTACCATCTGGTACAATTATTAGTTTGTCATCATTATCATTTGTCCTGTGAATTATTGCAATACACTTGCCTTCGAAATTTTCAAAAGGTTCGAAAACACCAAGTAAATAGCAATCTAATTCTTCGCCATCTCCACTAATTGTATTTGGAACATAACCATAATTAACTGGGTATATAAATCCATGTTTTGGATGTTTGCTTCCTAAAGGTCTATCAATTTCAATTTTTAAAACTTTTCCTAAATAATCATTAACTTTCATATTACACTCCTAAAATCATTTGCAAACATTATATCATATTAAATAAAATAATGATATAATATGAATAAAGGAGAAAACTATGGGAATAATAAAAGTAATGTGAAACTTTTGTGAATTTTAGCACTCTGCTATTGACAATGCTAAAAATAGATATATAATATAATCGAAATTGATAAAGAAGATTTATCAAAAAGTACATATGTGCCACTCCCATCAAGTGTCAACACATAAATATAATTTTAAGGAGTTGATTTTTATGATGATGATACCAAAAAGACGTGATTTTGATCTATTAGATGACATGTTTGGAGGTGTATTTTTCAATGAGGGAGAAAGCAAATTAATGAAAACAGACATCAAAGAGAAAAAGGATGAGTACATTATAGACATTGATTTGCCAGGTTATGAAAAAGAAGGTATAAAATTAAATATTCAAGATGGATATTTAACAGTACATGCAACAGTTAATAAAGAAGAAAAGGATGAAGAAAAAGGTAAATTTGTACGTAAAGAAAGATATTCAGGAGAATGTTCAAGAAGCTTTTATGTTGGTGAAAACGTAACAGAAAATGAAATTAAAGCTAAGTTTAAAAATGGAACACTTACAATAGAAATTCCTAAAAAAGAAGAAAAGAAAGAATTACCTGAGAAAAAATATATTCCAATAGAATAATAAAAAAACCTCATATTTAATATATGAGGCTTTTATTTTATATGATATAATGTAAAAAATATTAAAGGAGGGGAAATTGATGGATATTACAATTGATGTTGGTGATTACAAATTAAATGTAAGAGCTGGTGTAGTTATAATGCACAATAATAAAATCTTATTACACAGAAATGTAAACTCAGATCATTATGCAATGATTGGCGGAAGAGTTGAAATCGGTGAAAATTCAGAGCACACAATAAAAAGAGAAGTACAAGAAGAACTAGGAAAAGAAATTGAAATAACAGGATATGTATCAACAGTAGAAAACTTTTTTGAAATGAAAGGTGCAAAATATCATGAAATAATGTTCATATACAAAGCAGAATTTGTAAAAGAGGAAGATAAAAAATTAGAAAGTACATTACAAAATATAGAGGGAAAAGATTATTTACAATATGAGTGGATTGATTTAGATAAAATAGATGAATATCCATTGAGACCAGATGTACTAAAAGAGGTATTAAAAGAAAGCAAATTTCCAGTACACAAAATAAATATTGATAAAAAGGAGCAATAACGTATGCCTGAATTGTGGGACATATATGATGAAAATAAAAATAAAACAGGAAGAACAGCAATAAGAGATGTAACTATATTGCAAAAGGGTGAATATCACATAGTTGTAACAGGAATTATACTAAATTCTAAAAATGAAATTTTGATTAGTAAAAGAGCAACGAATAAAAAGTTTGGTGGAATGTGGGAATGCAATGGGGGTTCAATATTAGCAGGTGAAACTAGCAAAGAAGGAATATTAAGAGAGTTAAAAGAAGAACTTGGAGTTATATTTAAACCAGAAGAAGCAATATTTTTAAAAGAAGTAAAACGAGAAAGAGTCCCTCAAAATTTTAAAGACTTATGGTTGTTTAAAAAAGATATCAATATAGAAGATTTGACATTTCTTGATGGAGAAGCAACAGCAGCTAAATGGGTTAGTATAGATGAATTTATTAAAATGTTTAATAATAATGAGATTGTTCCAACAGTTGATTTTGGAAGAGAAGAATACGAAGAAGCATTAAAAATAATATGAGTTATGTAAATTATGATTGAAAAAGATGAAGGTCTATTGGCCTCAGTTCAGCAAGAATGAGGTCGTTGATCTTAAGGCCCTTGAAACGGATGACAAGAAGATGCAGTATTCGTATAACAATAGTGTTATCGCTTTTGTTAACGAAAATAGCGACTTGTATGTGATTCCGGATATTGGGGTTCAGAAGACTTTGGTCAGCGCTGGCTATAGTCGGAAGTTTTTCTACGTACCTTTCAGCAATTTGGATTACCCGGTTGAATACGAGGAAAAGTGGAAAAGCCTCTGGAGAGAGAAGAATAGAGAGTGATTCCATAATAGAGGAGAGGGCATTGCCCTCTCCTCTATCAGTATTGTAAATAAAAGGTAACAATGATAGAAAAAAATATAATCATTGTTACCTTGATGAAAAAAATAGATTATATAAGCTATATAGAAAATAACTTAAGAAACGCACTAAAACATCTTGGTTGACATAAGTATACCACAAAATGTAAATAAGTGGTGTAAAACTTTGTCGAAAAAATAAAAAATTACTAAATTATGGAAAAAATACTTGTCAAGACGTAAATAATAACATATAATTTCAACATAGTATTTTAAATCAAAAAATTTATTTCAAGAAATTTTATTCTAAAGGAGATTTCAAAAAATGTTATCAATTACAAAAAGTATGGCCTTGCACGGACTAGAAGGCTTTTTAATTGACGTGCAAGTTGACATATCAAGTGGTATGCCATCATGGGATATTGTTGGACTTCCTGATGTGAGCGTAAAAGAAGCAAAAGAAAGAGTAAGAACAGCAATAAAAAATTCAGGCTATGAACTGTTTAGTAGAAAAATAGTTGTAAATTTAGCACCAGCAAATATAAAAAAAGAAGGATCAATATTTGACTTACCAATTGCTGTAGGAATTTTAAAAGGTTTAGAAGCTATAACACAAACTCAAAATGAAGATATTTTAATGATAGGAGAACTATCATTAAATGGTAGTTTAAACCCAATAAATGGAGCACTACCAATATGTATTGAAGCAAAAAAGCAAGGAATAAAGAAAATAATTTTACCAAAACAAAATGAAAAAGAAGCCTCCATAATTGATGGAATGGAAATACTGGGGGCAAATGATTTAGCAGAAGTGGTTCAATATTTAAATGGAAATATAAAAATAGAAAGCTTATCAACAAATTGGGAAGATTGTTTGAAGTTGGGAAAAGAAAAGATACTAGATTTTGCAGATGTAAAAGGACAAGAAAGTGTAAAAAGAGCTGTTGAAATAGCAGCTGCTGGACGGACATAATTGTCTTTTAATTCGGTTCACCTGGATCACGGAAAAACAATGATAGCAAGAAGAATACCATCAATATTACCAGACATAACTTTTGAAGAAGCACTAGAAATTACCAAAATTCATAGTATTGCGGGAATTTTAAAACAAGATACACCAATAATTACAACAAGACCATTTCGCTCACCACATCATACAATATCTGGGGTGTCATTAGTAGGTGGAGGGAGAATACCAAAACCAGGAGAAATAAGCTTAGCACATTATGGAGTGTTATTTTTAGATGAATTACCAGAATTTAATCAACATTCATTAGAAGTTTTAAGAGGACCTCTAGAAGATGGAATTGTAACAATAAGTAGAGTAAATGGAAGTTTTACATACCCATGTGAGTTCATGTTCGTATCATCAATGAATCCATGTCCATGTGGATTTTATGGTTCAGCAGACAAAGAATGTACATGCACACCACAAGCAATATCAAAATATATGGGAAAAATTAGTGGGCCATTATTAGACAGAATTGACATACAAATAGAAGTAAGTCCTGTAAAATATGAAAAGCTAGGAAATGACGAAATGCCAGAAAGTTCAGATACAATAAAGAAGAGAGTAAATGATGCAAGAAAAATTCAAATAGAAAGATATAAACAAGAAAATATTTATTCAAACTCTAGTCTAACGCCAAAACTAATTTCAAAATATTGCAAATTAGACAGTGAAGGAAAGAAAATATTACAAACAGCATTTGAAAAAATGGGACTAAGTGCAAGAGCTTATGGAAGAATTTTAAAAGTTGCAAGAACAATTGCAGATTTAGATAATTGTGAAAATATTCAAAAAACACACATTGCAGAAGCAATACAATACAGAAGCTTAGACAAAAAGTATTGGAAGAATTAGAGGAAAAGTGTATGAAAATTTTATCTAAAACAAATAAATTCTATCCCAAACGTTTGTTAAACATCCACAACCCACCATCAAAACTTTATATAGAAGGTAATTATGAATTATTAAACTCAAATTCAATAGCAATAGTAGGAACAAGAAAATGTACAGAATATGGCAAAAAATATTCTGCAAAATTTGCAAAAGAATTATCACAAAAAGGAATGTGTATTGTAAGTGGATTAGCAATTGGAATAGACACTGTAGCACATATAAATTCCATGGAAGAACTAGGCAAAACAATAGCAGTAATAGGAAGCGGATTTAAACATATATATCCTGAAGAAAATGAGTGGCTATTCCACAAAATAATAGAAAATGGTGGATGTGTTGTATCTGAATATCGTCCAGATGAGGAAAAAGATATGACAAATTTTCCAGCAAGAAATCGTATAATAAGTGGGCTAGCTCTAGGCGTATTAGTAGTTGAAGCACCATATAGAGGTGGAAGTACAATTACAGCAAAACATGCAAGACTTCAAGGAAAAGAAGTGTTTTGTATACCAAATAGATTAGATGAGCCAGAAGGGTATAGTACAAACTGGCTAATACAAAATGGAGCAAACTTAGTAATGGAACCAGACGACATATTGCAATATTATGATTTACAACCGAAAATTACAATACCAAAAGAATATGAAGAAATATATAACTTAATAAACATGCAACCGATTTCAGCAAATGAAATATGCAAAATAACAGGTAAAAAGATATCTGAAATAATGCAAATATTATTTATGCTCGAATTAGATGGATATATAAAATGCGTAGCAGGAAATAAATATATAAAAAAGGAATGATATTATGATAAATCAAAGGCAAGAATTAGGAAAAGAGGGAGAAGATTTTGCAGCAGATTATTTACAAAAACAGGGGTATGAAATTATAGACAGAAACTTTGAATGTAAACAAGGAGAAATAGACATTATTGCAAAAGAAAAAAACGAGTATGTATTTATTGAAGTAAAAACAAGGCAAAACTTTCACTATGGAATGCCATGTGAAGCAGTGAATGAAAGAAAACAAAAGCATATATGGAACGCAACAAGATATTACATATATTCACATAAGTTAGAAGACCAATATATAAGAATAGATGTAATAGAAATTTACAAAAGAAAAAATAGATTTTACTTGCATCATATTAAACAAATTAAATAATTTTCCATTAACCATTCCACCACAAACTGTATAAAATATATAAAACATAAAGTGAGGAGTGGTGGATATGATTAAAACAATAGGAAATACACCTTTAATAAAAATAAAATATGAGTACGAAGGCAAAACAAATTATATATACACAAAACTAGAAAGCTATAATTTAACAGGAAGTATAAAAGATAGAGCAGCATATTACATAATAACAAAAGCAAAAGAAAGAGGAGAATTAAAAGATGGTATGCCAATAATAGAGGCGACAAGTGGAAATACTGGAATTTCTTTAGCCGCACTGGGCAAATACTATCATCATCAAGTATATATTTTTATTCTAGATTGGGCTAGTAAAGAACGAGTGCAAATTATGCAAAGCTATGGTGCAAAAGTTATAACATTTTCTAAACAACAGGGAGGTTTTAGAAAATGTATTCAAGAGTCAAGAATTTTAGCTAAGAAAGTAAATGGATTTTTAGCAAATCAATTTGCTAATATGGACAATGTTCTAGCACAATATGAAACAACAGGTCAGGAAATTTTAAATCAGGTTTCAGAAGACATCGTAGGTTTTGCTTCAGGAGTTGGCACAGGTGGAACTTTGATGGGAATAGGAAGAAAGTTAAGGAGAAGATATCCAGAAATAACTGTAACTGCAATTGAACCAGAATGTATGCCGTTGATTTCTAAAAACAGAATAATTAAACAACACAAGATAGAAGGAATAGGAGATGACTTTATTCCAGCCTTATTAGACAAAAATGAAATAGATAAAGTATTTTTAGTAAATGATGAAGACAGTATAAATATGTCAAGAAAATTGGCATCAGAACTAGGAATAGGAGTAGGAATTTCATCAGGTGCAAACTTTTTAGGAAGTGTACTACTTCAAAAAAATATAAAAGGACCAGTAGTAACAGTATTTGCAGATGATAATAAAAAATATCTAAGTACAGATTTAAGCAAACCAATAGATAATAACGAAAAATATATTTCAAACAAAATAAAGTTACTGCAATATGAAGTGATATGAGGTGAATAATATGAAAAAAATATTGAAATTATTATCTATTGTAATAATGCTAACAGTTGCAACAATATACACAATGCCAACAAAAGTGTTAGCATTTGGGCCATCAAGTAATGAAATATACAACGGAATTGATGTAAGTGGATATCAAGGAAATATTGATTTTGAAAAAGTAAAAAACGATGGAATAGAAATTGTATATATGAAATCTAGTGAAGGTACAAATTACATAGATTCAAAATTTGAACAAAACTATAAAAGGGCAAGAGATGCAGGATTAAAAATTGGATTTTACCATTATGTAACAGCAAGAAGTGTAAATCAAGCAGAAAAAGAAGCACAGTTTTTTGCTTCAGTAATATCAGGAAAAGTAGCAGATTGTAGACTTGCAATGGATTTTGAAAGCTTTGGAAATTTGAATAAAAGAGAGATAAATACAATAGGCTTGGCTTTTATGAAAAAGCTAGAAGAACTGACAAAAAAAGAAGTTGTACTATACAGTAATGCCTATACAGCAAGTCGTATTTGGGAAGGAGAAGTAACAAAATATCCTTTATGGATTGCGCAATATGAAGTATATGAACCTGAGAATAGTGGAACATGGAATAGCTGGGCAGGTTGGCAATACACAGACGTGGGTAGAGTAGCTGGGATTTCAAATCATGTTGATAGAGATAAGTTTACAAAGGAAATTTTTATGTCAGAAAGTACAGAAATTCCAGAAACAGAAAAGCCGAAACAAGATGATGAAGACAACAAAACAACTAAGAAAATAAAAATAAAATGGGGAGATACATTATCTCAGCTAGCTATAAAATACAACACAACAGTTGCAGAGCTTGTAAGGTTAAATAATATTCAGAATCCAAACTTGATATATGCAGGAAATTATTTAATAGTTCCTGTTAAAGGAGAAAATACAAGTAATACAACAATTTATACCGTTAAAAGTGGAGATACATTATCTGAAATAGCTCAAATGTTTAATACAACAGTTAGCAAAATTGCACAAGAAAACAATATACAAAATGTGAATTTAATTTATCCACGGCCAAAAGCTAGTTGTAAATAGTAACTGTAAACATGATTGCGGACATAGGTTATACACAGTGAGAAGAGGAGATACATTATGGTCAATTGCAAGAAGATACAACACAACAATAGCAAATATAGTAAGGCTAAACCGTATACAAAACGCAAATTTAATATACCCACGGTCAAATATTTAGAATTTAATTCACTAAATTATGTATACCTTCATAAGATGTATTATGATAAATTTGAATTAGGAGGTACTTATGAAGGAAGTATTGAAACTAAAGAATGTAAGCAAAAAGTACCAAGCGAAAAATGGTGAAGTAGAAGCTTTGTCTAATATTTCATTTAGTGTGAATGAGGGAGAATTTGTTAGCATAATTGGACCAAGCGGGTGTGGTAAATCTACATTACTTTCTATAATATCAGGCTTAGAGCCTAAAACTTCTGGAGATATACAAATTGATGGTGGTCTTGGCTATATGCTGCAAAAGGATAGTCTTTTGGAATGGAGAAATATTTATGATAATATTACATTTGGCTTAGAAATAAGAAAAAAAAAGACAAAAGAAAATGAAGCTTATGTAATAGAATTACTTAAAAAATATGGTCTATATGAATTTAAAGACAAATACCCAAATCAGTTATCTGGAGGAATGAGGCAAAGGGCAGCGCTGATAAGAACTTTAGCTATTAAGCCAAAAATCTTGTTATTAGACGAAGCATTTTCAGCGTTAGACTATCAAACTAGAATTATGGTTACAAATGATATTTTTCAAATATTAAAAAATGAAAATATTACAGCTATTATAGTGACACATGATATATCAGAGGCAATTAGTATGAGTGATAGAATAGTAGTGTTAACCAAAAGACCAGCAACAGTAAAAACCATTCATACTATTAATTTTGAAATGGAAAATAGAAATCCAATCAACTGCCGTGAAAGCCCTAAATTTAGTAAGTACTTTGATACTATATGGAAGGAGCTTGATGTACATGTATGATAAAAATATGTCTGAGGAAAGAAAAAAATACCTAAGAAAAATAAGAAAAAACAAAATATCTGTTATTTTAACTCAATTACTTATCCTGATTATATTTATAATAGGATGGGAATTACTTGCTAATAAAGGAATAATAGATAGTTTTATTACAAGTCAACCTTCAAGAATATTAAATACCTTTTTAAATTTATCAGCTAATGGACTGCTAACACACTTAGGAGTAACACTTACAGAAACACTAATAGGGTTTGTTTCAGGAGTTATACTAGGTGTATTTATAGCAATTTTGCTATGGTGGTCTCCATTTTTTTCGAAGGTATCAGAACCATATTTAGTTGTATTAAACAGTTTGCCCAAAGTAGCTTTGCGGACCAGTTATAATCATCTGGGTAGGTGCAGGAATGGGAGCAATTATAACAATGGGCCTTGCCATTTCACTAATTGTAACTATATTAGAAATTCTAAATGGATTTTTAAATACAGACAAAGAACTAATAAAAATGGCACAAACATTTAATGCAAGTAAATTTCAAATATTAACAAAAATAGTAATACCTGCAAACATATCTACATTTTTCAACTCATTAAAGGTAAATATAGGCCTATCTTTGGTAGGCGTGATAACAGGAGAATTCTTGGTATCAAAAGCAGGCTTAGGGTACCTAATTGTATATGGTGGTCAGGTATTTCAACTAGACTTAGTAATGACAGGGGTAATTATTCTTGCAATAGTTGCTGCAATTATTTATGAGGCAATAGTACTTTCAGAAAAAATTGTTATGAAAAAAATGTCTAAAAGAACTTAAAAATAACAGATAAAAATGTTACTTATAGGAGAAAAGTATTATAAGTAACAAGAAAAGTTAAATAACATGCCAAAATACTTAAAATCTCCTTTGGCATGAATAGATTAGAAAGGAATGAAAAACTTGAAAAAGTATTTGATTATTGTATTAGTTATTATAATAGTAGCAGCAGGAATAGCTACTTATATATTACTTAATAGAAATACAGAAACAGCGGAATTACAAAAAATTCGTGTAAACGAAGTAACACGTTCTGTATTTTATGCTCCACAATATGTGGCAATCTCAAAAGGTTATTTTGCAGAGGAAGGTTTAGAAATAGAATTAACAACAGGTCAAGGAGCTGATAAAGTAATGACCGCAGTTTTAGCAAACCAAAGTGACATAGGCTTTGCAGGACCAGAAGCTTCAATATATGTATATAATGAAGGAAAAGAAGATTATACACAAGTATTTGCACAAATGACTCAAAAAGACGGCTCATTTTTAGTTAGCAAAGAAAAAACAGATAATTTTAGTTGGCAAGATTTAAAAGGAAAAACTGTTATTCCTGGTAGAAAAGGTGGAGTACCATACATGACTTTTGAATATGTGCTTAAACAAAATGGTCTAGATCCTAAAAAAGATTTAGTATTAGATGATAGCATTAAATTCGACTTAATGGCAGGAGCTTTTGCAGGTGGAAATGCTGAATATGTAACATTATTTGAACCAACTGCTTCAGCAACAGAGAAAGCAGGTAAAGGATATATTGTTGCATCTGTTGGAGAAGCATCAGGAGAAATTCCATATACAGCATATTTTGCTAAGAAAAGTTATATCGAAAAAAATCCTAATATAATTCAAGGATTTACAAATGCAATATACAAAGGAGAACAATGGGTAAAATCACATAGTGCTAAAGAGATAGCAGAAGCAATAGTAGACTTTTTTCCAGATACTGATTTAACTATGTTAGAAGCAGCTTTACAAAGTTATATAGATATTGATGCTTGGAGAGATAATCCAGTATTAAAGCAAGAATCATTTGCATTACTTCAAAAGGTTATGAAAGAAGCGGGAGAACTTGAAAAAGAAGCTGACTACGGAAAAGTAGTAAACAACAGCTTTGCAGAAAAAGCTATTCAAAAATTAGGTAAATAAATTTAAGGCGGAGATTAAAAACTCCGTCTTTTATTGTGTGCATTTTATAATTTATGATATAATACACATGTAGGAAAAAATTGTGGATATTGAGATGGAGAATTTATGATTGATGATAAATATTTTGAAAATGATTTATATTGGAAAGAACATATAAATAGACAGTTAAGTATAGATATGTGGATAGATGAATATAAAAACTATTTTAATAATAAAGGTATTTGCTTAGAATTGGGATGTGGTATAGGACAATATTCTAAAAGATTAATTGAATATGGATATAAAGTTATATCAACAGATATTTCAGATATTGCATTAAATGAAGTAAAAAAATTCAACCCAAATGTTGAAAAAGTAGATATGAGTATGCCGTTAAAGTATGACAATAACAGTTTTGACTTGGTTTTTTCAAGCTTGGCAATACACTATTTTTCTGAGGAAAAAACAGCCCAATTGATGAGTGAAATACATAGAGTTTTAAAAAATGGTGGATTATTTGTTGGAAGTGTAAATGGATTAGAGGGGTATGATGTTATAAAGGATACTGCTATAAGGCTGGAAGAAAATTTTTATTTTAATAAAGGCAAATATATACATTTATTTGACGACAAAGAATTAAACAAATATTTTAAGGATTATCAAATTTTAAAAATTGAAAAAAGAGAAGTTGAAAGATTTGGACACAAGAAAAATTACTGGATATTTATAGTAAAAAAAGATTAAAAATAGTAAAAATGTGATATGTTAAATTTATTTTAATTACAGATTCACTAAAACAAAGTGAAGAAGAGAATAATAATTAGTATTGAAAAAAATAAAGATTAATGATAAATATAGTAATATAAATAAAAATGAAAGGAGAAACAAATATGGAATATCTTGAAAAAATATTTAAAAGAACAGGATGGACATCTTTGCTAACATCACTAATATTTGCAATACTTGGAATACTTCTAATTGTTAACCCGGAAGGAAGTACAAAAGCAGTATCACTAATTGTAGGAATATTATTTATAGTAGTAGGACTATATAAACTAGTGGATTATTGCACAACAAGAGGAAAATACAGTTTTTATAACTATGACATAGCTTATGGAATAATAGCAATTATTATTGGAATAATAGCTATAGCTTACAAAAGTCAAATTGAAACAATATTTAGAGTTTTAATAGGAATATGGATAGTTTATACGGGAATAATAAGATTAAGTCTATCACTTAAATTAAAATTAGTACAATCACCAGTTTGGATATATAGTTTACTAATTTCTATTATAATGATTATATGTGGAATATATACAATCTTTGTATCAAATGTAATTGTTGTAACAATTGGAATAGTAATTTTAGTTTATTCAGTATTAGATGTAATTGAAGATATAATTTTCTTAGTAAACATTAAAAAATTAGAAAAATAACTACAACAAAAAGACAATCACAAAAAATAAAACCGAAAAATAAAAATAAAATATGTGAAAATAACAAAAAACAAAAAACTCATTTTTAATAAAATGAGTTTTTTATTGCAAAAAAATAAATAGTGTGATATACTGATATTACAATTAGGCTTACTATGCCTATATTTCTGATGTGATAAGGAGATCGGTATGCCGCTATACAGATATACTGCAAAAGACATTTTTGGAAAGGTTAAAAGGGGAGAGCTTAATACTGCTGATCCCGATGCGCTTAAAAAGGTGTTGAGAGAAAAAGGTCTTTATCTTTCACGATGCAGCAAAAAGATTGACAAAAATGCTGATAAAAAGCTGAATTCTTCTGAAGTATCAACGTTTTGCCGTGAAATATCAAGCATGCTTTCGGCAGGTATTTCTTTGGTTCGTGCAATGAATATTATAACCGGCAGGGATCTTTCGCCAAAGCTAAGGTATGCTTTCACAGAGCTTTTATCTTCTATCAAAAAGGGCATTGCTTTATCAGACTCAATGGAGCTGTTAGGAAAGTCTTTTCCTGTGATGCTTATAAACATGATTAGAGCAGGAGAGGCGTCGGGACGTCTTGACGAAACCATGGAGAAAATGGCTGATTACTATGAGAAGGAAGCAAGGCTTACCAAAAGCATAAAAGGCGCTATGACCTATCCCATTATACTTGCGTCTTTAACAGTTGTTGTAACAGTTGTACTTATGACGTTTGTGGTACCGCTGTTTGCGGATATTTTTAAGGAAATGGAGCTTCCCGCAATAACGAGAGTTGTAATGGGAATTTCAAACGCTCTTACCGATAATTTTGTGCAGATAGCATCGGCAGTTTTAATTATTTGTGCTGCGGTATACTTTATAATGCAGGTCGAGAGTGTAAGGCTTTCGTTTGATAAATTCAAGCTTAAAATCCCTGTAGTAGGCAAGCTTTTAAAAATCATATATACTGCCCGCTTTGCGAGAACCTTAGCTTCTTTATATTCGAGCGGACTTTCAATTATAAACGCCTTGCAGATTTCAAAGGATACTATCGGAAACAGGTATTTGGCAAGCCAGTTTGAAGATGTTGTACGTTCGGTAAGGTCGGGAAATTCCCTTGCAGCGTCTTTGGCGGCAGTAGTGGGATTTGATAAGAAGCTTTCGGAAACGATAGCGGTAGGAGAAGAAACAGGACAGCTCGATACACTTTTAATATCCGTCGCCGATTCATATGATTACGATTCGGACATGGCGATAAAAAGGCTTATGACAATGGTAGAGCCGGTTATGATAATTATTCTAGCGGTTTTTGTAGTTATAATCATGCTGAGCGTGCTTTTGCCGATCTTTTCTATGTACAGTCAGATAGAGCAGTCGGGAAGAATGTAACTGAAATAAAGGTGCATATACAAAAAATAAATGGCATACGAGGAGTTTTGAAGATGTCGGTTTCAATGTATATTTCAAATAATTACATAAATATTGTTTTTGGAAGCGGAACAAAAGGTTTTGTAACGATCAAAAGCTGTATTAAAATTCCTATTTCGGAGGGGCTTATAATAAACGGTCTGATCATGAACGAGGACGGCTTAGTTGATTTAATAAAAAAAGTATGGGAGGATAATCCCGAGCTTCCTAAGTGCGTTAAGCTTGTTGTTTCATCAACTTCAGTTTTGTCAAAGAAGTTAAAGGTTCCGTCAGTAAATGACAAAAGACTTTTGGAGATTATAAAGGATGAGTATTCAGAGGTTGAAAACTATGGGGAGCTTGTTTATGATTATCGGGTTTTGAACCCGAAATCGCATGACGGTGGAATGGATATTGTAGCCTGTGCTGTAGACAGAGAATTTATTGAAGGATATATAAGTCTTTTTGAAAAATGCGCTATAAAGCTTGAATCTATTACCACTGCGCTGTCATCTATTATAAATGCTGTTTCGTTTTTTAAAGATTTTTCAAATGCAACATATGTGATTACAAATTTAGACGGTAACAATCTTTCAAACACGTTGTTTGTAAATGGGGAGTATAATTATTCCTCAAGATCCCGTCTTTTAGAAGAAATGGGTTCTGAGGATTCGGAGAATGAGCTTTACCGTGCTTTATCTTCGCTTATTCAGTTCAATAAGTCGCAGAAAAACGGTTTTGATATTACCGATATATATTTTACAGGTGATTTAAACGATGGAATCTTTGAATTTTCAAGCCGTCTTTCACAAGCTCTCGGGGTAAGAGTTTCTTCGCTGAGAGCTCCCGAAAGTGTAAATATTCCTGATGAGGATTTGTTTAATAAGCTGTTTTACACGATTGGAAATCTTTCGTGAGTATGAGGAAAAATATCTTATCTGATAGGAAGGGATAAAACATATGACATTATTTTCTGCTAAAAAAACAGATATAGATTTGCTTGCAAGATATAATTTCGATCCAAAGAAGCAAGAGAAAAGAGTGAAAAGGATCATCTATACGTTGCCGGGGGCTTTGGTAATAGTTTTGATTGCTGTTATTATACTTATTAATCTGATCACAGGGATCAGTCTTGACAATAAAATAAGCAATTTTGAAACTAAAATAGACATGATTGAATCTGACGGAAGCGATGCGGACAATCTTTTGGAAAAAAATAATGTTCTCAATCAGGATTTTAAAATCCTGCAAAAAGTTAAAGATAAATCGTCACAGGAGTCTTCTAATTACAGCAATTTAAACTTCAAGCTTTTATCGGATATAAATTCATCCTGCGGTGCAAAGGCTGATTTAAAGCTTATGGATTTTTCCGGCCATAGCATTTTGTTTACTTTTCAGACCGCATCACTCAATTACAGCGACATAAGTGTGATTGTAAAAAACATTGAAGAGCTTGAGTATTTTGATAAAGTAACTTATACAGGGTATCAAAAAGTGTTGGACGAGGCATATTCCTTCAGCGTTGTTTGCAGCTTTGAAGGAGGTAATGATGAAAGCGAGGTAGCACAGTAATGCTTAAGGGTGTAACCAAAAGACAGATAATACTTTTATATGTGCTTGTTGCTGTGCTTTTGACAGTTCTAGGATTAAGGTATGCTATTCTTCCGATGATGAATTCAAACAGTGATAAGAGTGCAAAGCTTGCAGAGAAGATATCGGAATATGATAATCTTGTTTTTGAAAGTCAGCAGGCGCAGGTGTATGAAGATATCAACAAACAGCTTGAATCGGATATTGAAGATATCAGCAAAGGCTTTCAAAGCGATATAAAAACAAGTAATATTGACGCAAAAATAAGTGAGATGATAAGGGAAAGCGGACTGTCCGCCGTATCGCTTACGGTAAATGAGCCGGTTGATGTTACGGACGATTCTCTGACAATGAATGATGCGGACACACAGGCTCAACAGTCAAGCGAATCGGAAAGTAATGTAAAGTCGATCACATCAAATGTAACTACATCGGGAAGCTATGATGAGCTTGTCAGGTTTATAGGTCTTGTCGAAGAGCAGGAAGCTATGTACATGACTGATTTGACGTTTACCATGGAGGTATACAAAAGCAGCCCTGATAATGATATAACAATAAACTTTTCTTTAGTTTCGTTTGTTTATGCTCCCGAGAAAGAAGATATACGATGAAAAAGCTTTTATAGGACGTTTTAAGAGTATAATTTTTTCAGTGGGGATAAGGACCACCACTGAAAACGTTGAATGAGGTGAGAGAGCAATATGAAAAAAGGCAATGTAAGCGGTGCTGCGCTAATATGGGTTGTGCTTGCATCAAGCGTTATTGCAGTAATTGCAGCAGGACTCATTGCGATTTCAGTTTCAGATTATAACTCACTGAGAGGCGATACGCTTGATATTACTCAGAGCTATTTAAATGCTAAAAGCGGAATAGAATCGGTCTATTCTTATATTTCGTCTGTTCCCGACAGCTCATCTGCTGAAAGAGCGGTATATGATAAAATTTCAGGACTGAGTGTCGGCGAGGATACGGATATTTCGTTTCGCTCAGACGAGGACGGCGAATATGTAACGGTGAATGTAAAACGCCAGACGGATCTAACGGTTATATTTACAGCGACAAGCGAATACTCTTCGCAGAAGTGTGTGTTGACGGCAAAGGCGGAAAAGCAGCCGTTTGAAAGTGCTGATAAATGGGGAAATCTTGTGTATACAGACTAGCTGAAGGGGGCATTTTTAATGAAGCGGAATAAATCAGGAATGACTCTTGTCGAGGTAGTTGTTTCTATGGCTATATTAGCGCTGACTGTTGCTGTTTCGTTTTCTGCGATTTCGTTTTCACTCAATATTTTAAACCGTGCCCAAACGATCAGCTCTGAGTATATGAATGCGTTAGAGGATATGGTAGATAAGCTTGACAGTGCACAATTTAATGACAAAAGCATCAGTATTTATATCGACGGAGAAAACAAGGGTGATGTTGTGTTGGGTAAAATAAAATCGAAAGCCGAGTTGGAAGAAAACGTTCTGGGAAGCTTTTATTACTATGCATTAAAATAAGACATGCAAGTATTAAACGGAGGTGAGTGACTGCTTGACAAGAATTAATAAGAATAAAAACGGGTTTACGCTTGTTGAAGTAACTGTCGCTTTGGCGGTATTTGCAATTTTAGTTACTGTCGCTTCCGGTATAATTATATCAGGCGGAAATATTTTTGCGAAAAACACTAGCCGTGTCAAGGCAAGTGAGATTTCAAGCGGGGTTTACGGCATTTTAAATGACAGACTTAAGTTTGCTGTTAAAATAGATTTAACCAAAGATGATTTTTCTCCTGACGATGACGGATACAGCGAATGTATCAAGCTTACAAATAAGGGTGCTGACGGCGGATCGTCCGATGAACGTGTTTTAATCAGGCGGGAGAACAGTTTGCAATTTGACGGAGTGTGCGATACAGGAACGTATGATGTGACGGTTAAATTTGATGGCGTCAAAAAAACTTTGAATGATAAAAACAAAATGACTCTTTTGTGCTTAACTATCAATGTTTATTCGGGAGGAGAGCTTTTATATTCAAAGGAAGCTCCGATTGAGATTTTAAACCATGAATGTGAAATAACAGGGATCGATCTCAATCCATCAAACGAGGATAAGGATTTGTATATAAATTACTGCTTAGCGGAGTAAAAAATAATTAAAAGGGATGTGAGTTGCCTTGAAAAACGTACCTATCGGAGAAGTACTTAAGGAATACGGATATATAACCGAGGAGAACATTAAAGAAGCTCTTGATTATCAAAAAACAGAAGCAGGAAAGGGTAAGCGTTTAGGAGATCTTTTAAAGGAGCTTGGCTTTGTAACCGAACGTCAGGTTTTAGAGGCTCTCGGCAAAAAGCTTGAAATAGAGCTTGCGGATATGTCGTCGCTCAGAATTGATACCGAGGTTACGGCGAAGATTCCTAAACAGCTTGCAGTAAAATACAACGCACTTGCAACGGAAATCGTTGACGGAAGAATGACGGTAGTCATGAGCGATCCGCTTAACTTCTATGCTCAGGAGGACTTAAAGCAGATCGCAGGTATGCCTCTTAGAATTGTCTTAGCGGAGCATAGCGTTATAGATTCAGCGATAGAGCATAACTATTCTGAGGTTGGCGCAAGAATTGCTGCCAAGAGGGCGAATATATCAGCGGCGGATGTTGAAATACCGACTTTTGATACTGCTGACGATGACGGCGACGTTCCGGTTATCAATCTTATTAACAGCCTTTTAGCAAGAGGATATACGACAAACGTATCTGATATACACATCGAGCCGTTTGATGACTTTACGCAGGTAAGAATGAGAGTAGACGGAATGATAATCGACTATGTAACGCTGTCGAAATCGCTTCATGCTTCTATTATTGCAAGAATCAAGATAATGTCTAACCTTGACATAGCCGAAAAAAGAGTTCCTCAGGACGGAAATTTCAGAGCGGTTGTAGAAGGATATGACATATCTGTAAGAGTATCTGTTATTCCGACCGTTCACGGTGAAAAGGCAGTTTTAAGATTTTTGTCTTCAAATACTGCTGTTGACAATGCAGGTTATTTTGGAATGGAACCTGACGCATATGCAAGCGTCATGAAAATGCTTTCAGCTCCAAATGGGATTATTTATATAACAGGACCTACGGGAAGCGGTAAAACCACAACGCTTTATATGATACTCGAAAGTATCTCACAGGGCCAGGTGAATATTTCCACAATTGAAGATCCTGTGGAAAAAGCTCTTCCGAGAATAAATCAGATGTCTGTAAACACAGCGGCAGGACTTACTTTTGAAACGGGATTGCGTGCGATTTTAAGACAGGATCCGGATATTATAATGCTCGGCGAAACCCGTGATGCAGAAACAGCTTCAATTTCTGTTCGTGCGGCAATTACGGGACATCTCGTTTTATCAACGCTTCATACCAACGACGCTGTTTCGTCAATAGTCAGACTTGAGGATATGGGACTTGCTCCATATCTTGTTGCAAATTCTGTTGTAGGAATCGTTGCGCAAAGACTTGTAAGAAAGGTTTGTAATCACTGCGCTTATGAGTGCGAGCCTACAGAAGAGGAAAAGGCGATAATCGGATATGATATTCCTAATATCCGAAAGGGAAGGGGCTGCAATCACTGTAATAACACAGGTTACAGGGGAAGAGTTGCTATTCACGAAATGGTGCTTATTGACAAGACCTTAAAAAGAATGATAGCTTCGGGCGCTGATACTAGTGATATGCTTGAATACTGCAAAGAAAAGCAGGGAATGAAGCTGCTCGGAGAAAGTGCAATTAATCTTGTGAAAAAGGGAATCACAACTCCTGAAGAGGTCTTAAAGGTTACATATTATTCAGACTGATTGGAAAGTGGGAACGTATTATGACTATAAACGAGCTTGTAATGGAAGCGAGGGAGAAGGGTGCAAGTGACCTGCATATATCCTCGTCAATTCCGACAACATGGAGAATAAACGGAACGCTTTATGACTGCGGACATACAATAACGAGCAATGCAGCAAAAGAGATGATTTTATCTCTTTTAGGCGATGATCAGCTTGCATTGCTTGAAGCGGGAGAAGATCTTGACTTTGCATTTGAAACCCCTGATTTTTGCAGGCAGAGGGTAAATGTTTTTCGCTTTAATGGAAAGCTCGCGGCAACTATACGTCTTTTGAATGATAAGATTCCAACACTCAGCGAGCTTAACCTGCCCGATGTTTTGACAAAGCTCGCTGATGAGCCCAGGGGATTGATACTTGTTACAGGTCCGACGGGAAGTGGTAAATCTACAACGCTTGCGGCTATGATAGATCATATAAATCACACAAGATCTGAGCATATTCTCACGATTGAAGATCCTATCGAGTATGTTTATGAGCTTGATAGGGCAACCATTCACCAAAGGGAGGTCGGTTCTGATGTCAAGAGCTTTGCCGGTGCGCTAAGGTCGGCGCTTCGTGAAGATCCCGATATCATTTTGGTGGGGGAGATGCGTGATTACGAAACTATTTCTGCAGCAATTACTGCCGCTGAAACGGGACATCTTGTAATGAGCACGCTTCATACGATCGGTGCGGCGCAGACGATCGACAGAATTATAGACTCCTGTCCGCCGGAAAAGCAAAATCAGATCAGAACTCAGCTCTCAAGTGTATTAAAGGGAGTTATAACGCAATTGCTTATCCCAACGCTCGGCGGAAAGGGAAGAATTGCGGCAACGGAAATCCTGATTGGTACAGATGCTGTCTGCAACCTTATAAGAGAAAACAAATGTCATCAGATGCAAACTATAATGCAGTCGGGAGCTTCTCTTGGAATGCATACACTTAATTCCGACTTATCACGCCTTGTAGCAGAGGGTACGATCTCAAAGGAAAACGCCCTTGCGGTATCTCCCGACAAGAGCGATTTGATGGAATATTTGGGATAAAATAATTGACAATTGATAATGGAGAATGGATAATTTAATTCAGCAATATTGTTATAAAGCATAAGACACAGAGGAAAAATTCTTCTGTGTCTTTTATATTTTTTTGGGTTTTAAATGCGTTAGCTGAAAATCTTCTTTGCAAGGTCAACCGATTCCTTTGCGTCCTTTGTATAATAATCGGCGCCGATCTTTTCAGCATAATCGGGAGTTAAAACTGCTCCGCCTACCCAAACGATTGTGTCGGGCTTTTTCTCCTTAAGCTGTTTTATAGTTTCCTCCATTGCGCCGAGAGTGGTTGTCATAAGCGCCGAAAGTCCGACAAGTCTGATGTTTTCTTTTATCGCTGTTTCAACGACTACTTCGGGCGGAACGTCTTTTCCAAGGTCAATTACATCAAAGCCGTAGTTTTGCAAAATTACTTTAACTATGTTTTTTCCAATGTCGTGAACATCGCCTTTTACGGTTGCGATGATTATTCTACCCTTTGAAACGCTGTTTTGTGAGGTTTGAGCAAGCTTATTTTTTATAACTTCAAAACAAGCCTGCGCTCCCGAAGCGGCAAGAATAAGCTGAGGAAGGAAAATCTTTCCCTTTTCAAACTCCTCTCCCGCTTTATCAAGGATCGGAATAAGCTCACCGTTTACGATATCAAGCGGATCTTTTGTTAAAAGCATTTGCTCGACTATTTGCTTTGCTTCGCCTTTAAGTCCTTTTGAAACGGCATAAGAAAGAGTTATTTCGCCTTTATGCGAATCCTGTGCTGAAGTATTAGGCTTGTCCGGATTTGCGTAAACAGCTATAAACTGGGCTGAGTTTTTGTCATATCCCTTTAAAAGATTGAACGCTCTTACCGCTCCGCTCATTCCGTCAATATTTGGATTTATTATCGGAAGATCAAGCCCATATGTCAAAGCCATTGTCAAAAAGTTTTGATTGACAAGCGGACGGTTCGGGAGTCCGAAGCTTATATTAGATACGCCAAGAACTGTTTTAAGTCCCAGCTCGTCCTTGACACGTTTAAGAGCGTTTAAGGTTTCCATAACTCCCTCCTGCTCAGCGGAAGCCGTCAGGGTTAGGCAGTCGATAAATACGTCCTTTTTAGGAATTCCTAAAGACTCGGCACGGTTTAATATCTTCTTTGCAATATTGAATCTGTCCTCCGCCTTTTTGGGTATTCCGTTTTCATCAAGCGCAAGTCCCACAACGGCAGCTCCGTACTTCTTTACGATCGGCAAAACTTTGCTTAAAGACTTTTCTTCTCCGTTTACGGAGTTGACGATTGCTTTTCCGTTGTAAACCCTCAAAGCAGCTTCCAAAACCTCAGGATCTGTTGAGTCGATTTGAAGCGGAAGATCTGTAATTCCCTGAATTGCTTTTACAGTACGCACCATCATTTCCTTTTCGTCAACGCCGGGAAGTCCTACGTTAACGTCTAAAATATCTGCGCCTGCTGAAACCTGCTCTATTGCCTGTGATAAAATATAATCAATGTCTTTTGCAAGCAAGGCTTCTTTAAATCGTTTCTTTCCGGTTGGATTTATTCGCTCACCTATAATTTTAGGGCAGGAGATCACCACCGTTTTTGAGTTAGAGCATACTGCGCTCTCGGTTATAGGCTCGTTTTTATGATAGTGTTCTTTTTCAAAACGCTTTTTGAGAAGCGATATATATTCTGGCGTTGTTCCGCAGCAGCCGCCTACAATTTTTGCTCCGAGCGGAATCATCTCAGCCATCTGTTCTGCAAAGGTTTCGGCATCGGTCGAATAAAGACCTGTAACGGGATCGGGAAGTCCTGCGTTTGGTTTAACAATTATAGGAAGGGAGCAGTATTTTGAAATCTCTTCTACAACAGTTATAAGCTCGTCAGGTCCCTTTGAACAGTTAAGTCCGATTGCTGAAACGCCCAGTCCCTCAAGCGTAGTTACCATTGAGATCGGATCGCATCCTGTAAAGGTCCTTCCGTTTTCCTCAAAGGTCATGGAGCATAGAATAGGTTTGTCCGAGTTTTCTTTTGCAGCCAAAACACCTGCTTTAAGCTCATATAGATCGGTCTGTGTTTCAAGAAAAATAACATCTGCCTGTTCGGCGCATATTATCTGTTCACGGTAATATTCATATGCTTCTTCAAATGTCATAGTGCCGTTTGGCTCGCACAGTTTTCCTATAGGGGACAGATCAAGAGCGACAAGCGCTTTGTCACCGGCGCATTCTCTTGCAATATTCAAAGCAGCGGGAATTATATCATTTGGAGCATACCCGGAGTCTGCAAGCTTGTATGAGTTGCAGCCAAAGGTATTAGCGGTCACTATATCGCTTCCGGCATTTACATAAGAAGATATAACCGATCTTATCATATCGGGATTTGTGATGTTTAATAAAACAGGGTTTTCTCCTGGCTTCATTCCTAAATGCTGAAGCTCTGTTCCGAAACCTCCGTCCAAATATACAAAATCTTTTTTTAAAAGTTCGTTAAAATCCATATTAAATTCCTCACTATATACGGTCATAAATATAGTCGTCCTGCTCGGGCTTACGCCTGTCGCATTACTCCTTATTTATTCCCTTCGCAAGCTCCCTGTTTCCGCCACCGGCGGCGGTCGCCTGCTCAGAATTGTCAACTGTCAATTGTAATTACGAATTACGCATTACGAATTATTCTTGCTTCTAATTCCCATTACAGCAGTAACTGATTTTCTTGGAATCATAATCAGCGTATCAGTCATGCAAAGTCCTATTTTATTCTGTGCGTCAACTGACTTCAAAAACTCACCCTGACTTTCAAGCGGAAGATCTCCGTAGCCGCATGAAAATCGGGTAGTCAGAGTAACATCTCCGAGTGCGCTGATTATTTCTTCCTCCACCTTGTCGCAGACCTGTTCTATAAGCGCAGACGCTAAATTATCGGCAATAAAGCCATATGTTATATCGGTTGCTTCAAGCCGACGTATAAGAGAGTCTATGCCTGTTCCGAGTGTTGCGGCAAAAACTCCGACACGAGGACATTCTTTTACAAGCGATTTTATATTTTCCCCTTGCAAAACAAGAGAAGTTCCATCAAGATGAACGCCGTCTTCTCTTGAAACAATATTAAATATCCTGTATACAAACCTAGGCTTTGCGGCATCTAAAACCTCACGTTCGCATTTTTCGGTAAGTGATCTGAAATTTTCATCGGGAAACGTGTTTCTAAACCCCATATAGCGATAAGCTTCACGCTTGTTTATTTGATTTATTTTAGTTAAATTCATTTTTTCCTTCTAAATAAATTTATTATTTTTTGTAAAAAGCTAGGCTTTAAAGCTTTTGTATCAGAGCTTTCTTTGAGCCTTGCCTTTGTTACTGCTTCGTGATAAAAATACTCCTGAGCGTTGATGACGTCCTCTCCGTCAGGTGTTCGTTTGATATATATTCCATCGCTGCCGAGAACTCTTGCTTTGATATTGTCTGACATCATCATGTTAAACATATCTATTATTCTTGCCTTTATTTCTTTATCGAAAACAGGTGCGGCAACTTCAACTCGTCTTATTGTATTTCTTGTCATAAAATCGGCTGATGAAATATAAACCTTTCTCGTATCTTCGTCAGCGCCGAACATATAAAACCTTGCGTGTTCCAGATATCTTCCGACAATAGATACAACGGTTATGTTATCGGTGATTCCGCTTATGCCGGGAATAAGACAGCATATTCCTCTTATGACAAGCCAAACCTTGACTCCCGCCTTTGAGCATTCGATAAGTTTATTTATCAAAACCTTGTCAGTCAACGAGTTCAGCTTTGCGCCGACAAATGCATCTTCACCGTTTTTTGCTTTTAGAATTTCCTTGTCCATCATTTTAATTACGCTTTTTCTTAAAGTCAGCGGAGAAACTAAAAGATAGTTCGACTCTTCAACAAGACGCCCTGTTGATAAACAGTTAAATACCTCTGCGGCTTCCTTTGCAATATTTTCGTTTGCAGTCATAAGTGAAACGTCAGTATAAAGTGCTGAGGTTTTTTCGTTGTAGTTTCCTGTTCCTATTTGTGTTGTATATTTAATGCTTGTTCCGATTTTTCTGGTTATAAGCAAAAGCTTTGAGTGAACCTTTAACTCCTCAGGACCGTAAATAACCTTAACTCCCGATTCTTCGAGCCTCTTTGACCATCCGATATTATTTTCCTCGTCAAATCTCGCCCTCAGTTCTACTAATACCAAAACTTCCTTTCCGTTTTCGGCAGCGTCAATAAGTGCGTCAACTATTTGAGAATTTTTAGCGACTCGATAAAGTGTTATTTTTATTGAAACTACATTTTTGTCTGTTGCTGCTTCCTTCAAAAGCCGTATGAATGGTTTTATGCTTTCATAAGGGTATGACAAAAATATATCCCGTTTATCAATTTGAGATATCATCGGAAGATTATCGTTCACCATAATTGATTTCTGCGGAGTATAAGGCTCGTAAAAAAGCTCGCTCATTTTTTTGTCACGAAGTATATCGATCAAATCTCCGATAAAAGACATATCGAGAGGAGAGCTTTGAATAAAAATCTGAGATTTGTGAATATCAAGTTTCTTTTTTAAAACGCTGATTGAATTATCGTCAAGCGATGCTGAAAGCTGAAGCCTGACGGCGCAAAGCTTTTTTCTCTTTTTAATAAGCTCGCTCATTATCGCACGAAAATCAAGCTCATGATCATAAAGCGCTTCGTTTACGTCGATGTCTGCGTTTCGGGTAACTCTTAAAAGCGCCTTAGAGCATACTTCGTAATCAGGAAAGAGCTTGTGTATTTTGCTTATAATCAAATCCTCTGCAAGCATATATCTTACCTTGTGCTTTTCGGTTGGAGGTAAAATAATAACTCTTTTAAAAACTCCCGAAGTTCCTGCAATACCAAGCAATGTACCGTTTTTCGATTTTAAAGAGGCAGTAGCATAAACGCTTTTCCCGTTTAAAAAAGGGAAGGGATGACGTGAATCAACAACAAGCGGAGATAAAAATGGACTGATCTCATGCTTAAAGAATTTATCTATAAATTCTTTATCGTTTTTAGACGCCTTCTCGGGATTGATTTTTTTTATTCCATAGTTTTCAAGGGAAGAACAAATCTTTTCAAAGCTTTTGTCCTGTAACTCTGACAGCGACTTGACTCTTGATAAAACAGCATCGATCTGCTCTGATGGGCGCATAAGAGTTTTTCCGTCCCGATCGTTATCGTCTATGAGCATTTTGTCATGCAAGGAGCCAACTCTTACCATAAAAAACTCATCTAGGTTACTTGAAAAAATTGATGAGAACATGAGTCTTTCACCGATAGGTGTAGCTTTGTCGTTTGCTTCCTCCAAAACTCTTTCGTTAAATTTAAGCCATGAAAGCTCTCTGTTGTCGTAAACCTTTTTTGACATATTAATGTTTCTCCGTTTCAATAATTTATGTTTTTAAGCTTACATTGATGAAAGTACAATAAACAATAAATAGCAGACGATTATTAATAATCCCAAAATTCTGTAAACCGTTACTGGTTTGCGTTTCTTTGACGCTCTCTTGTGAAGCATAAGCGAAGCGCCTACAAGCAGTGTTGCAACAGCTCCGAAAATTGCTAAAATTCCTGTGCTGTCAAGCTCTCTTATGTGACTTAGTATATTTGAAATTCCAACCTTGCCGCCTAGGGAAGTGTCGCTTCCGTAAACCGAACCGTCTCGGTATAATATATCGGCAACAGCTAAAATACAGAAGTTAAAAACTCCGCTTCCCAAAAGATTTCCTGTTGTGGCATTAAAGTTTTTCTTTCTGACCAAAGCAAGCGAGCTTGTAAGCTCGGGAAGACTAGTTGCAACTCCAAGGAAAAGCGCACCTGCAACGGTTTTTCCCAGGTTTATTCCGATGCTTGAAAGGTTACTTTGAAGAGAGTCGGTAACTAAAGTGAGCAGTATAGATGCGCCGACCAAAATAAATGCCATGCTGATAAATCTTACTGTGATTTGCTTTATTGTGAGGGGAGAATTCGTTTCCTCGTCGCTTTCACTGCTGTCGGACGCCATGAATTTTATGGACAGAGCATAGGTTATAATGATAACTACCGAGAAAACGCTTATGTTAAACAGTGTATAATCAATTCCTAAAACAGATGAAACTATCATTAACAGGAAAATAAACAGCGAAAATCCCGTAGTTAAAAGATGGCTTTTTCCGATAGTTGCGTTTGAAAATCCCTTTGCACAAAGCAAAAGCACGACTCCGAGTACTGTTTCGTTAAATAGGTTGCTGCCGAGGATATTTCCGATAACAAGATCCGGCTGTCTTACTATCACGACTGCTGATAAAGATGTGAAGAGCTCCGGAAGACTTGTAACAGCGGCGAGGACAACGCCTCCTATGAACGCTCCGCTTATATTTGTCTTTTTATCGATTAAATCAACATAGTCAGCAAGCTTTATTGACACAAGCGTTACAATTACAGCAAGGATAACATATGATATTATCGAAACCGGAAGATTAATAGACAATGTCATGTTTTTATTTCTCCTTAATATTTTAATTTATCCCGAAAAACCTTTTGAAATTACCGCAAAGAATTTTTCGATTTGTATTTTCATCAAGTCTGAGGTTTAAAAATCTTTTTAGCTCCGATACATGATCCCACATAGGAAAATCAGTACCGAAAAAAATTCTGTCCTCTCCGTAAGTAAGTATTAGCTCTTTTGCAAATTCAGGTGACATAAATGCAAGAGATGAAGATGTGTCAAAGTAAACATTTTCGGAGTATAGACAGGTTATTGCTTCCTCCCATCTTTCATATCCTCCTAGGTGTGCGGCGATCACTTTTAACTTCGGAAATGCTTTTATGACGTTTTCCAGCCTATGCGGCCTTGAGTAATCATACCGTGGATCGCCCATGTGAATTAAAACGGGAAGTCTGCCCTCTATCATCTCGTAAATCTTCATTGCTTTTTTGCTGTCAATATTAAAGCGCTGAAAGTCAGGATGAAGCTTTATTCCCTTAATTCCCGAAGCGATAAGGCCCTCAACCTCCTGAGCTGTATCAGGACTGTCGGGATGAAGAGTTCCAAATCCAACAAATTCAGGATGCTTTTCACATTCGCTCAAAATGAATTTGTTTATGCTTTGAACCTGATGAGGTACTGTTGCAACAGAGCATACAAGATAATGAGTAGTGTGGATTTTTTCTCCGCCTTCAAGAAGAGCTGACGGAGAACCCGAGCTGTAAAACATATCAAGCGAATAAAAATCGCCTATTGAATTTACTGCCTTTTCAGCGATCTTCTCCGGAAATATGTGAGCGTGTGCATCGCACACTTCGTAATTTAATTCGTCCATTTTGGTTTTTACGAGTTCCTTTCTTGTCTGCTTTTTAAAGCTTAGCATATTTTGTTAAGCTAAAGTCAATGTTATTTTAATAAGAGGGCATAGTCGTTGTTATTATTTTCAAAATAAAAGATGTTATTCTGAAGCAGGATAAAGAGCTATAAAAACCACAGACAAATTATCCTTAGATCCTCTCTCGAGAGCCTCTTTTATAAGCTTCTCCTGCATATCCGAATATGACAGCTCAGAATTCAAAATGCTTTCAAAGGCTTGGGTGGAAATATAGTCTGTTATTCCGTCTGAGCAAAGTATAAGCATATCATTTTCGCCGAGCTTTTTACCGTAGGAAAATAAATCTATCATTGGATATTGCTTGGGATTTCCAACTGACGAAATTATTATGTTTTTATAGTTTTTTAAATCAATGTCAAATTTTTCAGCTCTTCCCGTTTCGGTAAGGTATTGAGCAAGCGACTGGTCCGTTGTTATCTGCGATAGGACTTTATCTTTAAATATGTACGCACGGCTGTCGCCGATATTTACGCAATAGGGAATATCAAATTTATCTATCATGATAAGACAAAGAGTGGTCTGCATGTTAAAGATCTCACTTTTTATCTCACCTGCGTATACAAGCTTATCATGTATCTCAAATATTCGGTTTTTAAGCTCTGTCGGATTTTTGTATTCACAAGTAGACAAAAGCTCCGCTGTCATTCGAGATGCTATCTCTCCCGCATTTTCACCGCCGACTCCATCACATACGGCACATAAAAAC
>OJRD01000317.1_pt1 | contig 35114 bp, 30 predicted proteins | sample 1599051 | NCBI WGS metagenome assembly OJRD01 (sample SAMN03922523, study PRJEB24848) | human gut metagenome | isolation source: stool sample | host: Homo sapiens | place: Germany | collected 2010-02 | reverse complement strand
GTCGGCAGCGTCAGATGTGTATAAGAGACAGTTTATACATTTCTAAAAATAGCCTATTCCCCTATTCCCTACTTATTTCCTTGTGTAAAAAACAGCTAAACTTCAACATTTAGCTGTTTTAGTGAATTCTATTCCACATTTTCAAGATATTTTAATTTTAAATGAGAATTTGTTCTGAAGTTATAATAATAAGGTTTTATATCTTTAACATAATCTCTGAAAAATAAAATATTACCATCAACATCTTCTATTTTTATATTAGGAAATGTTTTTATCATTTTTTCATTGTCAAAGAATTTATAAATAAAATCTTTTTGTTTTTGATCATTAACATATATTTTTTCATATAGAGTATCCATTAATTGTTTGTTAGATACATTTAAATTATTTTCATGAATAATACGTACACTAAACATTTGCAAAGCATAAACTGTAATTCCCAAATCAAAGCTTAAAAATAGTATTGAAAATATAATAACAGTTTTCATATAATTAGCAGGAATTTTTGATTTCACAAAGTCAATAAACTTATCTATTCTTGGGTTTATATCTAACATTAAATAAATTGCAAGCAAGCCCCAGAAAAGTGAAAATAAAACGCATATTCTTCCATTTATATTAAACATCTGGTCAGAATAGTCCCACCATTTTATGTGAAATATAAGTTCTCCAACTAAGCTTACCATATATTCAATAATTGAACCTATAAAAAATCCTGCAAAGAATAATGTATAGTTATTTTTCTTGTATTTTTGTAAAGGTAATATCATTAATACTGCTCCCAATCCATATATACTACAAAATGGACCATATAAAAAGCTTTTTCTACTTTCCAATACACCTTTAGTTAATAATCCAAATATAGTTTCTATAATAAATCCAGCAACACTATATACAACAAAATATGCCAGAATTCTCCAAATGCTAATTCCACATATTTTGATATGCTCTTTCTCCTTTTTTTCCATTTAAAAATCTCCTTTATTTAATTTTTAAGAATTATATCATAACATTATAAAAATTTGCAATACAAAACGCACCCATTACAGGTGCGCCTTGAGCGAGTACTTTAAATTCGTGCAGAAATTGCTGCATACTTTATTTAGCTTAAAAGTAAACATAATGTATAAAACTAGCTTTCCATTGCTAAAGGATTGCTTTCAACAGCATTCTTTACTTGTTTATTTTCCACATGTGTATATATTTCAGTAGTAGATATACTTTCATGTCCTAATAATACTTGTAAAGCTCTAATATCTACATCACCATACTGATACATTAAGGTTGCAGCAGTGTGCCTTAATTTGTGAACAGAGTATTTACTTATATCTAGTCCAGCCTTTATTAACTCTTTTTTTACTATCTCTTGGACCATTCTGTTACTGATGCGTTCTTTTCTTTTGCTTAAAAATAGAGCATCTCTAGAATCGAATTTTACGCCATCATGTGGTCTTACAGTCAAGTATGAATTTATGGCATCAATACAAGCTTTGTTTAAGTAAATAGTTCTTTCTTTATTTCCCTTACCTACTACATTTAATTTATTATCATAAAAATTTATATCTTTTATATTTATATTCACTAACTCAGATAAACGCATTCCACAATTTAAGAATAAAGTAATTATTGCATAATCTCTTTCTTTAAAATCTCCGGATTCTGCTTTTGTAACTTCTAGTAGTTCCTTACTTTGTTCTAAAGTTAGATATTTAGGAAGCCTTTTGTCTAGCTTAGGTGTTTCAAGTCCTTGCGCAGGATTCACTTCTAATAAGTGAGCTTTTTGAGTTAAATAACTAAAAAACATTCTGATACTTGCGGCTTTTCTTGCACGTGTGGCAGCTTTACTGTGGTATGTTTCTGTTAAATAATATAAAAATGCATGTATATCTTCTAATTTAATCTGCTTAACCGTTTCTATACTCATATCATGAATATCTATCTCTTTTATGTTTTCTTCAGAAGATAAGCCAAAATGATGAGATATGAACTTTAGAAAATGAGCTAAATCATAGTTATATTCTTTTACTGTGTTAACGGATTTATTTAAAATACCTGTTAGATATTCCAAAAATGAATTTAAAAATGTTGGATTTTCTTTTAAGTCTATCATTTGCTAAATCTCCTTTCGCATCTATAATATCATTAAATTTTAAGTTATTCAAGTAGAAAAAAGGGTTTCTTTTCGAAACCCTTCAAAAATTTATTTACTAACTACTTCCATAGTGTCTCTTGCTATCATTAGTTCCTCATTTGTTGGAACTACAAATACTTTTACTTTAGAATTAGATGTGGAGATTTCAACTTCTTTTCCTCTGTAATTATTTCTATCTTCATCAACTTTTACTCCTAAGAAAGAAAGTGATTCACATATTTGTTTTCTTACATCTATTGCATTTTCTCCAATTCCACCAGCAAATGTAATAACATCTACACCATTCATTTGAGCTGCAAATCTACCAATATATCCAACTACTTGATATACAAAAACATCTATTGCAAGTTTTGCTCTTGCATTTCCTTCTTCTGCAGCAACTTCAATATCTCTGTCATCAAAGCTAACCCCTGAAATTCCTAATTTACCAGATTGTTTATTTAATATTTTATCCATTTGTTCTGTAGTTAAATTTTCTTTTTTCATTAAGAAAGTTACTATTGATGGATCAATATCTCCACATCTTGTTCCCATAGGAAGACCTGCTAAAGAAGTAAATCCTAATGAGTTATCTACTGCTTTTCCTCCATTTATTGCACATACACTTGCTCCTTGACCAAGGTGACATGAAACAATTTTTAAATCTTCTAAAGGTTTATCCATAATTTCAGCTACTCTTTTTGAAACAAATTTATATGATGTTCCGTGGAAACCATATTTTCTTATTCCATATTTTTCATAATATTCATATGGGATTGCATACATATATGCTTTTTCAGGAATAGTTTGATTAAAAGCTGTATCAAATACTCCAACCATTGGAACATCTGGTAATACTTTTTTACAAGCTTCTACTCCTACTATTTCAGCAGGGTTATGTAAAGGTGCTAAAGGTGTAAATTCCTTTAATACATTTATAACATTTTCGTCTATTAAAGTTGGCTCACTAATTTTATCTCCTCCGTGAGCTAATCTATGGCCAATAGCTCCGATTTCATCAAAGCTTTTAATTACGCCATATTCTGGATGTGTTAATTGAGATAATACTAATTTAATTCCTTCTTCATGGTTTTCTATAACTTGTTCAATTTTATGCTTTTCACCATTTACAGTATGTGTTAAGAAAGAATCTGGCAATCCAATTTTCTCTAAATATCCTTTTGCCATCAAATTTTCATTTTCCATATCAATCAATTGATATTTAATTGATGAGCTCCCACAATTTAATACTAATACTTTCATTTTCAATCCTCTTTTAATTATTTATTTACTATTTCCATAGTATCTCTTGCTATTGTTAATTCTTCGTCTGTTGGAATAACAAATACTTTTACATTAGAGTCTGGTGTTGAAATTTCAACTTCTTTACCTCTGCAATTGTTTTTCTCTTTGTCGATTTTCACGCCTAAGAAAGAAAGTGATTCACATATTTGTTTTCTTACATCAATTCCGTTTTCTCCAACACCACCAGCAAATGTAATAGCGTCTACACCATTCATTTGAGCAGCAAATCTACCAATATATCCAATTACTTGATATACAAATGTATCTATTGCAAGTTTTGCTCTTTCGTTTCCTTCTGCCATAGCTTTTTCGATATCTCTATCATCAAAGCTAACTCCTGAAACTCCTAATTTACCTGATTTTTTGTTTAGTATATTATCCATTTGGTCTGGTGTTAAATTTTCTTTGTTCATTAAAAATGTTACTATTGATGGATCAATATCTCCTGATCTAGTTCCCATAGGAATTCCTGCTAAAGGTGTTAATCCCATTGAAGTATCAACTGATTTTCCACCGTCAACAGCGCACAAACTTGCACCTTGGCCCAAGTGACATGTTATAATTTTTAAATCTTCAATTGGTTTATTCATAACTTCAGCTACTCTTTTTGATACGAATCTATGTGATGTTCCATGGAAACCATATTTTCTTATTCCATATTTCTCATAATATTCATAAGGAATAGCATAGATATATGCTTTTTCTGGTAATGTTTGATGGAAAGCTGTATCAAATACTCCTACCATTGGAACATTTGGTAGTACTTTTTTACAAGCTTCAATTCCTGTAATTCCAGCTGGATTATGTAAAGGTGCTAGTGGAATGCATTCTTTCATTGCTTCCATAACAGCATCATCTATTAAAACAGAAGAACTGAATTTTTCTCCACCGTGAACAACTCTGTGTCCAACAGCTCCAATTTCATCTAAACTACTAATTACACCATATTCTGGGTGTGTTAATTGAGCTAACACTAATTTTATTCCTTCTTCATGGTTTTCTATAACTTGTTCAATTTTATGCTTTTCACCATTTACAGTATGTGTTAAGAAAGAATCTGGCAATCCAATTTTCTCTAAATATCCTTTTGCCATAACGCTTTCATTTTCCATGTTTATCAATTGATATTTAATTGACGAACTTCCACAGTTTACTACTAAAACTTTCATTTTAAATCCTCCTAAAATTATTATATATTGAACAGATTAACTCTGTAATTCAATCTTTCCATATTATATACCATTTTGAGCTTGAACACAAGTAATTGCTACAACTCCAACAATATCTTCACTACTGCAACCTCTTGATAAGTCATTTACGGGTTTTGCAACACCTTGGCAAAGTGGTCCATAAGCTTCAGCTTTTGCTAGTCTTTGAACTAATTTATATCCTATATTTCCAGCATTTAAGTCAGGGAATATTAAAGTATTTGCTTTACCTGCTACTGGACTATTAGGTGCTTTTGAAGACGCAACCTCAGGGATTATAGCAGCATCTAATTGTAATTCTCCATCACAAACTAAATTAGGCATTTGTTCTTTTAACAGTTTAGTTGCATTTATTACCTTTTCTGTTAGTTCAGAATGTGCACTTCCATAAGTAGAATATGAAAGCATTGCTACTTTTGATGGTTTTCCAACTAAAATTTCAAAACTTTTACTTGATGATTTTGCTATTTCTGCTAATTCTTCAGCAGATGGATTTTCTACTAAGCCACTATCTCCAAAAACAAATACACCATTTTCTCCATATTCACAGTTTGGAACTACCATTACAAAAAATGCAGAAACAAGTTTTGTACCTGGTGCTGTTTTTAATATTTGAAGTGCTGGTCTTAGAGTGTTAGCTGTTGAATGACAAGCACCTGATACTAATCCATCAGCATCATTATTTTTTACCATCATCATTCCAAAATAAATTGGTTCTAATAGTAATTCTTTAGCTTGTTCTAATGTCATCCCTTTAGCTTTTCTTAATTCATATAAACTATTTGCATATTCTTCGAATTTATCAGAAGTTTTAGGATTTATAATTTCTGCATCTGATATATTTAAATTGTTTTTGCTTGCATCCTCCTTAATTTGTGTCGTATCGCCAATTAAAATAACTTTTGCAAATCCTTCTTTTATTATTTGCTCAGTTGCTCTTAAAACTCTAATATCTTCTGCTTCTGGAAGTATTATTGTTTTAATATCTTTTTTTGCTTTCTCTTTAATATTTTCAATAAAAGTCAATTTCTTTTCCTCCTTACTCAATACCATATATTATATAAATAAAACCTAGAAGTTTCAAGTAGCAAAAGAAAAAACGTTCAATTTACTTGAACGTTTTTGAAAAATTATTTTGCGTAATCAATTACTCTTGTTTCTCTAACTACATTAACTTTTATTTGTCCAGGATATTCCATTTCATCTTCTACTTTCTTAGCAATATCTCTTGCCATTAATTTCATTTGATTATCGTCAATCTTTTCTGGTTTTACTATAATTCTAATTTCTCTACCAGCTTGAATAGCAAAAGATTTTTCAACACCATCAAATGAATCTGCAATACTTTCTAATTGCTCTAATCTCTTGATATATGCTTCTAAAGTTTCTCTTCTTGCTCCTGGTCTTGAAGCAGAAATTGCGTCTGCTGCTTGTATTAAAACAGCTTCTATTGTTTTTGGTTCTACATCTCCATGGTGAGCTTGTACAGCATTAATAACGTTTTCATTTTCCTTGTATTTTTTCAATACTTCAACACCTAACTCAACATGTGTACCTTCCATATCATGATCTAAAGCCTTACCAATATCATGTAATAATCCAGCTCTTCTAGCAAGTTTAGCATCTAAACCTAATTCTTCAGCCATTATTCTAGCTAAATTAGATACTTCTATTGAGTGATTTAAAACATTTTGACCATAGCTTGTTCTGTATTTTAGTTTACCAATTAATTTTACTAAGTCAGGATGTAATCCTATAACACCTGTTTCAAGTACAGCTCTCTCCCCTTCTTCTTTTATAACATTTGCTACTTCTTCTTTTGCTTTTTCTACCATTTCTTCAATTTTAGCTGGATGAATTCTTCCATCTTCAATTAACTTTTCGATTGCAATTCTTGCAACTTCTCTTCTTAAAGGATCAAATCCAGAAATAACAACTGCTTCAGGGGTATCATCGATTATTAAATCAATTCCTGTTAATGTTTCTAATGTCTTTATATTTCTTCCTTCTCTTCCTATTATTCTGCCTTTCATATCGTCATTTGGAAGTGATACTATAGATACTGTTGTTTCAGAAGTATGGTCAGCAGCACATTTTTGAATTGCATATCCAATAACTTCTTTTGCATTTTTATCTGCTGTCTCTTTTACCTTTGCTTCCATATCTCTTATAAGATTAGCTTTTTCTACAGTTAATTGCTTTTCAAGTTCTGATAATAAAAGTTTCTTTGCTTCTTCTTGAGACATTCTAGCAATTTTCTGCAATTCTTCCATTTGTTTGCCATATAATTCTTGTAAGTCTGCCTTTTTTTCGTCTATTTCTTGATGTTTTCTATCCAAATCTTTTTCTTTTTTCTCAACAATATCTTGTTTTCTTTCTAAATTTTCTTCTTTTTGGATTAATCTTCTTTCTTGATTTTGTACTTCGCCTCTTCTTTCTCTAATCTCCTGATCTAAATCTTTTCTAGCATTCATAATTTCTTCTTTTGCTTTGAAAATTTCTTCTTTTTTCTTGTTTTCAGCGTCTATGTTTGCTCTTTCGATTATTTTTTTTGCTTCATTTTCTGCACTTTCCATTTTAGATTCAGCAATTTTCTTTCTTATGTACATTCCTATGAATGTGAAAATTACTGCTGAGACTAGAAATGTGGCGATACCAATTAGGATATTTTCCATAATCTTACACCTCTTTCTATTAAATTTTCAATGTACTAAATATATAATATTAATTTAAAAATTTTATTAAAATATATTTTCCTACATTACTATTTTATATTGATTATTGTTAACTGTCAAGTAGTTTGGAACAAAAAATGAAAGCCAGATATTTTACTTTGTTTCTACAATATCTACTATATCTGATATATAATCCCCAATAATTGGAATGTTTAGCGTTACAATTTTTTGTAGTATTATTATTAAAATAGCACTTAATACTGTAAATCCAATTCCTATTCCAATTCCCTTTGATATTCCTGCAATAAGGTTTCTGATAAAAATTTTTCTTTTATTGCCTAATATTTCAAGTATTTCAAATATATTATTTTTTTCCAACATATAATTTAACTTTTTTAAATTTCTATTTAAACTTTTTTCTAGTTTATATTTTTTCAAAATAAAATCCTCCATTTATATTAAAATGGAGGATTTTATTATTTTTATTCATTGTTTTGTATATTTTCAGAATTTTGAACAACAGATTCTTTTTTTGTTTTATTATTTTGGTTTTGAAGTTTTTCTAATTTAGTAATAAGTTCTTGCAATTTAGTCATGTCTTTACCAACCATTTCCCAATTATTATTACTGTTTGATTTTTTTAAATTGCTATTTGTTTTTATTATTGCTTGTATTAGTCCTTCTATTGTTTCAGTGTCTTCTATTTCAATGTCAACAGCCGATTGAGAAACAAGATTAGATAATGCTTCTGAAATATTATTTCCAATTGCAACTTTGTTACCAGATGCCACAATGACCTTTTTTAATATTGGTGTTGAATTTTCTTCATTCATATATTGTTGGTATATTGGCTCAACATATAATAATGAATTATTTATAGGAACAACAATCATATCTCTAAGAAGTTTCGTACCTGTTATATTCAAAACTTCTAGTTCTTTAGATATAGTTTTGTCTTGCTCTATTTGAGTATCTAATTGCATTGTGCCCAAAATATTGCTATCTGAAGGATATTTATATAAAACAAGTTTTGCTTCACCATTTTCATAGCTTCCTATTAGATATGAAGTTAAGTTTTGCTTATTGTAAGGTGTATAAGGTAAAACTAGTCCTAAGTTATAATTATCATTATCTATTGTTTTTACCATGGTGTAGTATGGACTTAATTCCACTCCAACTTTGTTTGTAACTTTAGTTGAATTATGTGTTGCAATGTCCCAAATGTCATCTCCACGATATAATACATCTGTTTGAATATTGTGATATCTTTTTATAACTTCAGCTTGTATTTTGTATAGATATTCTGGATATATAAATTGTTCACTAATATTTTCTGGAATAGCTTCATCTTTATCAACAAATAAATCTTTATACATTTTTTGATATGCCATAATTATAGGATCATTTCTATCTGTAATATAGAATTTAATAGTTCCATCGTAAGCATCTATTAATACTTTTACAGAATTTCTAATGTAGTTTATTTGCTCTTTATTTAATACACTTTCATCATTTAATGTTATTTTTTGAGAAAATGGATAATAATCTGAAGTTGTATATCCATCTAGAACCCATAATAATTTTCCATTTTCATCTACTACTAAATATGGATTTTCATCATAAGAAATATATGGCATTAATGTTTTTGCTCTCTCAATAATATTTCTATTTATTAAGATGTTGCTTTCTGCTGTAACATTGCTTGAGAAAGCGAGTTTTAGGTCTCCTTCTTTAATTGCAAGTACTAATCTGTCAAAGAAATTTAAAGAAAGTCCTGCTTGTCCATCATAGACGTTTTCAATATTTTCAGCCTTTGTTGATGTAGTACTTGGATAGTCAAATTCTTTTTTGTCTTTGCTATTTGTTACTACAGTTGAATTAGTTTCTAATCCAAAATATATTCTTGGTTGTGATAAACTAATTATTTCACTTGAATTAAAATCCTTTTGCATATATTTAATATTGCCTATTTCATCTGTTGTAGTTGCTGATGTAATAATTGCACCATATCCATGTGTGTATTCATAAGTTTTATTATTATATGTACTTGAAGAACTTTTTATTTCTCTTGGAGATACATATAATAATGCTTGTTTTCCATCTATATTGTAGTTTGCAATTTGGGCAATATTGTATGTGTAGTATCCTTTATTTGTTTGCATTGTATTTAAACTCTTTAAGACTACGTCCTTGCTTATTAATGCTATATTATCTATAACCTCTTTATTGTCTTTTATTGCTTCTGCTGTTATTGTTTCATTTGAATTTATGTTATTTTCATCTATATCAATTCCATAGGCTTGTTTGGTTGCTTCTATATTTGCTTTAATATATTCTTGTTGTTTGTCAAGTTCATTTGGCTTTACAAATATTACATCAAATCCAATTAATACAAAAAGCATTATTATTAAATAACAAGGAACTATAAGCAAAGAAATTATCATTTTTTTAGTAATTTTTTTCTTTAAATAATGTAATGCCATTATAACAGAAATCACAACAAAAATAGATAAGATACGATATCCCCATAATTTAATTGTTGCTTCAGAGATTCCAGCGCCCCAAAGAACATAAGGTTCTTCTCCATTTTGTAATGTTAAAATTTTTTGTAATCCAACATTTTGAGTCTCTGCAAATATAATCATTGCTATAAATAAAGTTACAAATATAATATTTACGCATAATTGTTTTAGTAGTATTCCTGTACTTAAAACTTTTCTGTCAACCCCATCAAAGCATAAATTAAATACAACTATATAATATAAAACTGCATATATTGTTAATCCAACTATTGCGTATAAAATATAATATAACATGTATTGAATAAAAGGTTGTACAAATATGAAATATCCTATATCATATCCTAATACCGCATCTGTAATTCCAAAATTTGTTGCATTTATGCAAAGCATAAACTTTTCAAGTAATGTATTACTAACAACAAAACTAGTTATAATTGCCCCTATAAATGCAATTGATTTATTAGGCATTTTGGGCATTTCCTTCTTTTCTGTCTCAAAAAATGGATTTAACCCTTTTTTTATCCTTCTATTTGTTATACGTATAAGCACATATAATACTATAAAATTCAATATAAATGTAATTAAATAGTTTATTGAATTTTGCCAAAAGATGCTTAAATAGTTTTCTCCTAATTCTAACATTTCTAAATATTGACCTTTATAGCTTATATAAGAAACTAAAAGAACTAAGCTTAGAAATATTAAAACAGTCATCATTTTGATTTTACTTATCTTGCAAATATTCTTTTCTTCTGTTTTATTAATTTTTGTTTTTTCTTCCATTTAAACCTCCATTTAAATTAAAGCTTTTGCAAAGTCTTCACTATTAAAAATTTCCATGTCATCTATTTGTTCTCCAACACCAATAAATTTAACTGGCATTTGATTTTCAGCCACAATTCCGACTACTACTCCACCTTTTGCAGTACCATCTAATTTAGTTAATATCAAGCCGTTTATATCAACAGTTTCTTTAAAAGCTTTTACTTGTGAAATTGCATTTTGACCTGTTGTAGCATCAAGTACCATTAATACTTCTTTTGAGCTTTCAGGCATTTCTTTATCTATTACTTTTTTTATTTTTACAAGTTCATCCATTAAATATTTTTTGTTATGCAATCTTCCAGCTGTATCACATATTAAAACATCTGCGTCTTTTTGTTTTACTATTTGTATAGCATCATAAACTACTGAAGCAGGATCTGCTCCTTCTTCTCTTTTTACAATATCACAATTAGCTCTATTAGCCCATATTTCTAATTGTTCAACTGCTGCTGCTCTAAATGTATCTGCTGCTGCAACTACAACTTTTTTCCCATCTTTTTTTAATCTATTTGCAATCTTTCCAATAGAAGTAGTTTTTCCAACTCCGTTAACTCCAACTACTAATATTACAGATGGATGTGTATTTAATTTTAATCCGTTATCAACTTCATTTAATATATTAACAATTTCTTCTCTTAAAGCATTTCTAACGTCTTCTTCATTTTCGATTTTTTCTTTTTTTATTCTATTTCTCAAATTTGAAATAATTTTTGTAGATGTTTCAACTCCGACATCTGACATTATTAATGCTTCTTCAAGTTCATCTAATAATTCTTCATCTACTTTTCTAAAGTTACTAAATACATTGTTAATTTTTTCATCAAATGAATTTTTGGTTTTACTTAACCCATTTTTTAACTTATCAAAAAATCCCATAAACTTACCCTTTCTTTAGTTTGAATCCTTATATATTTTAACATAATCCACTATAAATAGCAACCTTATTATATATAGAAGATTCTTGATTTTTTATACAATAAAAAAAGAACCCCTCTTCCGAGGGGAGAAAACAATACCTTTCTTTTTAATGGCTGTTACCAGGTAGTGCGCAAATCCTAGCCCCAAAGGTCGAGGCCATGCTCAGCTTCTGCTAACACGATAGCAAAGTTGCTTCCCGCGTGGACAATCAGCTCAGGATTGACTGCTTCGCTCAGGATTTTTTGAATGTCTGAAACCTTCTGCATGTTGCATGCTCCGTATTTATACTAAAAAGTCAAAAAGAGTAAAGATTGTTGGAGCGAGTGTCGTAGTTATCTACAACTTTTTTTCTCATAACGATTGATACGATAATCAATCAAGCTATATATAGATTAACAGATTATTGAAAAATTTTCAAGATATTTAATACAAAAAGCTTTAACAAATATTTGTTTGTTTTCTATTGCTTTATTTTAAAATGTATGTTATACTAACTGACATAGGAAATGACGATAAGCAGATGTGGTTTTGCCACCAATTTTACGAATCTTCGTAGGAAGGGTGGTGATGTTTATGGTTAAAGTGATACTATTTTTTATAATATCCTTAATGTTATCTTTAACATTAAACGTTGCCTTGACAGCAGTTCTATATAAGAACTGGGTTGATAAGCAACTACATAAATAAAAAAGCTCACATCTGTAACTTTGGCGAGTTAGGTGTGAGTTTTTACAACTAATTTCGGTAAAACCACATTTGTGGATTGTCATTTCCTATATTTATTATACACAAATAATATAAAAAAGTCAACAAAAATCAAATATATTATTCTTTTATAAATGGTATATCATAAGGCAGTCCAACACATGCACCATCATATTTATCAAAATTCAACTTTATATTCTTTTCTTCACACATATCAAGTATTTTCTCATTCATATCAAATAAGTCATTAAATTCTAACTTATATCTTTTTATTTCATTTTGCCATAGTTCAGACATTGATATTTCTGTACCACTATCTAAATTATTAATCTTATTAATAATTTTGTCAATTATTTCGTCAATAATATCTTCTTTTGAAATATTATTTATTGTATTACAAATTAATTGCAAATCATTTATAACTTCGTTTGCTTCTATTAATAATAGTTTTTTATATGTAGTATCGCCATAATTGTGTACGAAATCTCTTAATTCACAATATGCATCTATTATTAAACCCTTATTCAAATTATTTTTAAAATTTTCTAATACTACATTTTGTCTTTTACTATAATGATAGTCAGATACATCCTCAACGTATTCTTCATTTTCTAATATTCCAGATTCAAAAAGTGTATTAATAAAGTTAATTATAAATTTTTTTGTTCATCATCATTTAAATTTCTAATTTCTTCTGGTAATCTCATTCTTTCTATTATTTCTTCTCTTTTATTTTGTTTCTTAAATAGTTCCATTTTTTACCTCCAATATATCTTTTTTTATTAAAAATTTTATAGCTCTAATAATTTAGCCATATATAAGCAAATACTTTTTGTTCCGTTTCTTAATATTTCTTCTTTATTTTCATGTAAATGTCCATGTATGTGCAATGCAATATGATTTTTATAAATATATTCTGTTATTCCTTTTAATCCATCATGTGCAGAATTATGATTGTCTTGAATAAATGGTTTATCATGTGTAATTAAAATATCAGCTTTTTCTATATTATTAGCAATTTGAATGCTTTCTTCATGGGTATATAGTACATATTCATTAGAGTTTTTGTATTTATGTCCACCACTGATTCCTGCTATTCTTATACCTTTTATATTAATAACTTTTCCACTAATATTAGTTATTCCATAAATATCATATTTATTCCAACTATCGTGATTTCCTAATATACCACATATCTTATTTAATGGTATTACTTTCAAAATTTCTTCTATATCACTTGCAGAATGATCTCCTAATAGAATACAATAATCATAATCTTTTTGCTCTTGAATATATTTTAGTATTTCATTTCCATCTTTTAGACAATTGTGAGTATCTGCTATGAATAATAATTTTAGATTATATCTTTGTATTTTATTTGCCGTTCCATATTTTTTATATAAGATATCCTCATAATTTTTTCTTTTAAATATACTATTAATATTAAACATTATAAATATTTAACCTTTCAATATATTATTAATTATTCTTAAGTTTATTTAGTTTTTCAATTGCATATTGGTTTCCATTTTTAGCAGATTTCTCTAATAATTGCATACCTAATTCTACATTTTTTTCAATGTCAACTCCATTTTCTTTTCCTTCGATATAGATTATTCCTAGTAACCATTGAGCCATATCATCATTTTGTTCAACTGCTTTATTTAACCAATATATCATATCTTTATCATTGTATTGAGTACCTTTTTTATGGAAGTATTTATACCCCACCCAAAATTGTGCTTTAACATTTCCCAATTGTGCTGCTTTTAACATATAGTCAAATGATTTTTTATCATCTTTATCAACTCCATTGCCATTATAGAATCTAAATGATATTTCGTACATTGCATCAGAATTATTTTCTTGTGCAAGTTGCATTAATTCTTCTATATTTTTTTCTTCCATATTTTCTCCTAAACTATTATTTAAAACTTGAAATTTCATTTATATTATTACATATTTGCACATTTTTTTCAACTATATTTTTAATTCTATATAAGTTTTTTGGTAGGTCAAATTTGAAAAAATGATTAAAATGCACAGCATTTCCTTTTAATTAACCTATTTTATATTATTAAATAAATATAGAGCAATTTGATTTTGTTGTTCTTTACTCATTTCAAATAGTTTAGCCATTGCAAATCCAACATTGAAGAATTTTCTGAAATTTAATAATGTAGTTCTATATTCTTCATCAATTTCTTTTAGTAAAGTATCATATTTCTTAAATTCTTCTTCCTTATCATAGTTTAAGAGAATATAATCACTTTCATTCATTCTTATTGCAAGTCTTAATCTGTCTTTTATATCCATATCATTTATCATTTTTATTAAATATTGTACTTTATTTTCATCTGTTTCCATATTCTAATATTCCTCCTTAAAATCTTGTATCATTATTTCTTTTTTTATATTTATTTTCATCTGGTATGGTTACTTTTCTGTAAATATTATTAGCAATTTCATTATCATTGTCATCAAATATGCCATTTTTATATAGGTCATCATTAACAATTTTATAATTTTGATTATTATCATAAGTTATCTTTTTATGGAAGTGGCTCATTAAACTATGCCAAAATCCCTTAAACTTTTGTAATTGTACTTTTAGGCTCTCTTTTTCTTCTCTTAATTTAGTAATTAATTTTTCTTTTGCAGATAAATCATTTTTTAATCCTTTAATTTCTTCGTCTTTAAGTTCTATTTGATTTTTAAGAGAACGTTTTTCTTTTTCCACTTCATAAGCAGAATATTCAAAATTATTAATAGCTAAATTTAGGCCATTTACACTTCTAACTGTTTTATTGGTATCTTTTGTGTCTTTGGTAAAATTTTTAATTTTCTGGACATCCTCGCTTGAAATAACCATATTATTTTTATTCATTATAGTAGGTTTAAGATTATCTAATATTCTATTTATATCTTTACTTGCATTATCTAAATTTTCAGTTTGTTCATTTGCTTTAGCTAGTTTTTGCTCTTTTCTTTTTAGTTGTTTCTTATAATCTTTATAGCCATCCATATCTTTAATATTGATATCTTGATTTCTGCCTTTTTGCTTTGTTTTTAGCTTACTATCTACATCATAAAATTTATTATATGACTTAATACAAGAATTTCTCATTTTGTCTTGTATATCTGAAAGTAAGGTTTTGGTAAATAGTTGTGATTTTCCTACTTGTTTTTTTATACCTCTTTTACAATTCTCTATTACAGGAACACCTATAACATGCATATGTGGAGATGTTTCGTCAAAATGAATGGTAGCATTGGCTACTTTAAAGCTAGGAAGTATTTTATTTAAGTCTTGTATTTGCTCATTATATACATCTATCATCTTAAATCTATATTCCTCATCTTTATCTTGCCAAAAATCCATATCTCCAAGTTCTATAATAATTTCACAAGCAATGTCATTTTGAGAATTACAAACTTTTTGAAAGTAATCTTTAACTTGTCTATCAGCTCTTATCTTGCTATTATATTCAATTCTAGCTTGTTCAAATTCATCTAAATAGACTTGTTTAACATCTTCTACAATATCATTAGTTCCATAAATAGTAGTAATTAAATCTCTTTGATTATCATAATCTCGCAAATTGTGTTTATTTACTCTTGATAAATCATTTGCATTTTGAATAGCATTATTTGAAAGAGAAGTTGTTCCAGAAACATTTCCTTTAGCTGTCTTTTTGGCTACTTTACTTTTGTTTTTATCACTACCTAAGTGAAATGAATAAGCTAATTCTTGTTCCATCTTTTTCCTCCTTTAGAAATTTCTTCGAAGCACAGGACTTTGACCTTGTCATAAGTCCTAACCCCCTATGAGTTATGACGTGCCATCATAACTCGGGGGCTCTGCGAGGCAATAAATTTTCTCCCAATGGGATAAAATTTATCAAAATTACCTCACACAAAATTTATATTGCTACACGCAAATATAAATTTGTATTCGCTAATTTGCTTGTTGCAACATAGCACAAATATAAAGTAATAGTTGCAACAATTATTTATGCTGTTTCTTTGCAGTAGTATGAGTAACAAGTCCAAGTCGTAATTTTCCCTCTGGTTTAGCCAAGAAATTTTTATATTGTTTTATTGCTACCATTCTAACTACTTTTTGATTTTTCTTTAACTTAAATTCAATATGTCTATCTCTAATCATTGCAACTTTAGATTTATTATCATAGTTTTCATCTATCTTATCATCGTGAAAATAGTATTCTCCCAAATCCATATAATTTATATCTAATTCTTTTTTCAATGTACTTAAATAGTCTTGTAATTGTTCATTATTCATATTTACACTAATTCTAGTATCTTCTAGTTTTCCACCTCTTTCTAGCATAGTTGGAAAATCTACAACACCTTTATCATATAATTTGTCTATTTGCCCGACAAAACTACTTCTAAAATTGATTTTTTCAATATCAAAATTGCCTTCTTCATCTTTCTTTAATGTTGCAGTTTCAATAAATTTAGATATAAAAGATTGCTTTTCTTCTTTACTCTTCATAGTCCATAGTTTTAGCAAAACATCTTTATACATCTGATGTTCAGTCAATTTTTCTCTTTCTATATCTCTTTCAGCAAGTAAGTGCTGTGAGTTATAAGTATCTTTTTCAAACTCTAATGAGTCAATTCTCTTGTTTTCCAAATCTGCTAATTTCTTTTCTATCAGTTTATAATCTTCTGCAAAATCTTCTTCTTTTACAATTCCAGAAAGATAGACCTTTTTAATTCTTTCCTTTTGTTGCTCTAGTTTTCTGATTTCCTTTTCAATTTTTTTAGTTTCATCATCTTTCTTTTCAGCAAGTATAGGGTAGAAATATTTTTTAACATGAAAATCATATTCTACTAAGTCTAAAATATAATCAATTAAGCAGTTTTCAATTTCATCTTCGTTATAATACAACTTACAAGTATCACAGAAATAATACATATATTTAGATTTTTTTCCACCAGTTCCTTTACAAGTCATTATTTGACCACAAGTAGGACACACCAGTTTTTGAAAGAATATATAAACTCTATTTCTACAATATGCTCTTTGATTTGTTTCTTTTTGTTTTTGAACTTCTTCCCACATAGCTCTTGTTATAATAGGAGGTACAACATCCATAAATAGTTCTGTTTCTCTATCATTATCATATTTGTATCTTTCATAATCACCCATATATATTTTATTATTTATAATTCGGTTAACAGAAGAATCAATCCAATGCTTTACTTCTGGATATAAAACTTTTTCTTTATTTAAAATATTGGCAATTGTTTGATAACTTTTTCCCTCTAAATACATTTCAAATATTCAAACAACAATATCTTTGGTGCTATTGTCAATTTTCAATGTTTTATCTTTATCTCTATAATAACCTAGAGGACATTTTCCAGGAATATGACCAGCTTTAATTACACCATTTAAACCGAATTTTGTTCTTTCTGAAACTATTTCAATTTCTAATTGTGATAGAACTGTTAACATTCTAACAAAGAAACGACCATTTGCAGTTGAGGTATTTACATCATCTCTATCACATATTAAATAGCAATGATATTTTTCAAGAGTACTAATTAAAACTTCTAAATCACGAACAGACCTTGTAACTCTATCTAATTTATAAGCTACAATATAATTAATTAACCCGTTTTTCATATCTTCTAGCATTGTTTGAAATGCTGGTCTGTTCTTCATATCTTTAGCAGAAATTCCTGCGTCTTTATAAACTTTAAATATCTCAAATCCTTTGTATTTGCATAATTGTCTTAATTTTTCTTCTTGCTCTCCTAAACTAAAACCTTCCCTTGCTTGATCTTCGGTACTTACCCTAATATAAATACCTGCAATTTTCTTTTCTTCTGAAAACGGTGTACTTAAATTTTCCATTTGAACCTCCTAAAAATACAAAAAAGTGCCAGAAAGCCTTTGCTAACTAACACTTAAAATTATCTTAATATTTACTTGTATTACTTGCTGATAAAAAGAAAACCTTTAGTATTAGTTACCACTGATAAAATATCTTAATTTTGAGAGTGGGTATTTATTTGCTAAATTACCTATGTAAAAATATTCGTGTTCATTAAAGAATAAATATAATGTATCTTTAATGAATACTCTATGTGGTTCTACATAAGCAAGATTAGTTTTTTCAACCATTCTCAAATTACCATTCTTTATCTTTGGTTCACAATTACTAAAAGTGCAAGCCCATTCAATCTTAGAACGTAATTCTTTTTCTATTGCTATTTCTCTTTTAACTGTAGATATCATATCACAAAAACCTCCTTTTTCCAACATTTTGAGGCTATTTCTTACTTTTTTACCGATATTGGTAGTTAAAGTAAAAAAATAAGCCGACTAAATCGACTTATATATTGTGAAATGATATTCACTTTTTGTTTTCTTCAAACTCACTTGTTGCAATACTTTTAAATGGTTCGACGAAAACGCATTATGGAGCTACTGGGCGGAATCGAACCGCCGACCTACAGGTTACGAATCTGTTGCTCTACCAACTGAGCTACAGTAGCGCATATATTATGGAAAAGAAATAAGATTCTTTTCCATAATTAAGTATTTTTATTAATTTGAATGTTTCCCTTTTGATTTTTCTTTTTTAGGTTTATCATCATCATAAGGATTTTCAAATAGTTTTTCATTTTCTTCTCTGCTATCTGAAGATTTATTACTTACCTTTCTATATATTGCTGTTACAATTGCAATAAGAACTATTGCTGTTATTATAATTGAACCACACATTATATAAAATTGTATATTGTTTTGTGGTGCAGTAGCAATTTCAGATGGTACAGTTACTTTTATTTGATATGTAGCTGTTTCTTTTCCGTCTGCTGAAGTAAGTAATATTGTAACATTATTCTCCCCCTCAACAAAATCTTGATTTCCTATTATTTCTATTTTTGCGTCTTCTTTATTAGCTTTAGCTGTAATATCTAGGTTTTTAACAAAGAAATTAAGTTTTAATCCATAAATATGTTTACTAGGATCAAATCCATCTGAAAAATTTACACCTGCAATTTCTAAAGATGATAATCCTAAACTTTCATCTGTAGTTGTTGTATTTTCACCTGTATTATTGTTGCCTACTTCATTATTTTTTGTTTCATTATTTCCTTCAGATGTTGTATTATTAACTTCTTCGTTTGTAGTTGTATTTTTTTTAGGTTCTTCTGTTTTGGGTTTATCTTCAGCAGGTTTTGTTTTTGTTAGGTATGAACTACTAACATAAGCTGTTGTTCCATTACTTAATTTTATTTTACTCCATCCTTGATTTCCGATTCCTGTTCTTGTTACTTCATCACCTTTAGATAAACTTCCTATTATAGTACCATTTGCTGATTTTCTAACATTTAATCCATCTGTAGTTGAATATACTTTTTCATTTACATCTGTATACTTTTCTGTTGGTGTTGAAGGTTTTGTTGTACTGCCTCCTGTATTGTTTCCAGACCCACTATTTGAACCAGATGTTGATTTTGCTTTTACTGTTATTGTAACAGATTTGCTTAATTTTTCAGGAGTAGTTGAAGATGCATCTGTAATATCTCCTGAAATAGATACACTATATGTTCCAGCCTTACTTGTGTTTATAGAGTATGTTTTTTTAGTAGTTTGATTTTCTGCATCACTATTGAATCCAACCACACTATCAGAAGCACTTCCAGATACGTTTATATTCCATGCAGCTGCATTTATTTTTAACGTAACTTTTACGCTATCTCCAACTGTTGCTGTTGTTTTATTTGCACTTATTGTTGCTGACGCTGCTTCAACTTTTGAAAATAACGATATTGCAACAGTTGCAAATATAATTAAAAATATACTTTTTATTATCTTTTTCATTTTTTCCTCCGTTTAAACCTCTATTTTTATAGAGCCTTTTAAATATTTGACTATGCTTAGTAAATCTGCTGAATTAATTTCACCGTCTTTGTTTACATCAGCTGATTTTTTTTCACATTCTTGAGTAATTTTAAGTGTTCCTTTTAAATACTTTACAATACTTAATAAATCTGCTGAATTTACTTCATTATCTCCATTAACATCTCCTAAAACCACTATTGTATATGTTTTATCATTTAATGTTAATGTGTAACCTGTTCCGACGTTTGCTGTATCAGTTATTATAGTTGAACCTTTTTTTATTACAATATCTTTTGACGCTGATTTAATGTCTGAAACTTTAATATTAGGCTGACAGATGATATTTGTTCCACTTGTTTTGAATCCATTTCCCTTTACTTCTGTTGGCGTTTCAGTATTATTATTCTTTATAACCTCAACCCAATCTTCATTAGCTTTAACATCTCTAGTTGCTATATATCCAACAATTCCACTAGATGTAATTATTTTGCTCCATACATATTCTTTTTGTGTGCTTTCGACGTCTTTTTCAGTTCTGGTTACAATAGCTCCTTTAGCTAAAGATGCTAAAGCTGCAGAACTTGTTGTTGGAGATTTTCTAACAGTTAAGCCATCAGTACAAATTATTCTTAATTGATCAACTTTGCTTGGATCATATTGTTCAAAACTACTTGCAGTCACATATCCATAAGTTCCGTCACTTAATTTAATTCTCCACCAATCATTGCTATTTAAAGAATTATATTTTCCTTTTTCAACAACTGTCACTATTTGTCCTGAAGCTAGTACTCTTAATACAGATGTTTTAGTAGTTCCTGGTCCATTCCTAAAATTTGTATATTTTGTTGTAATATATTGTTCGTTGCAATTCGATTGTAAATCAATTTGTGCTAAATATGTTCTTGCAACATAACCAACTGTTCCATTCGCTAATACTACTTTGTCCCAATAATAACCACCTGTAGTAGAATTATCTAATTCAATTCTTAAGAGCTTGGTATTTTTACTTAAAGAAGTAATTTTATCATAGTTTGTTCCTTTACCTTTTCTAACTGCTACGGCGTCTCCTGTTATTTTAACATCTTGAGTTACAAGCTTTTCATTACCTGGTTCAGGTGATATTTGACTAGGCATATTCTTATATACAGGAATCTTAAATTTTATTTTAGATTCTCCAGATAGTAACCCCATTTCATTGTATGCATCTCTCATTGTATAGCCTTCTGTTTTTGATGCGGATACATTTGTCATATATTGCCAAGCATAGTATCCATCTCCACCATCAACAACATCAAATTTTTGTAAATACAAAGTATCTTGTCCACATGATATATAGTCTTTTACTATCACAGCTGCTCCACCTTTAATAGATTTTTCTGGATCTGTCCATCCTTTGCTCTTAGCATGAATTAGCCCATTTTTTACGACATCATCGCCATAAGCTTTTACATTAAAGAAGTTATAATATCCTTTATATGCTCCACTCTCTCCAGTCCATTTTCCAGAAATCATTGAGCCTGCATCTCCAGTTCCTTGTTCTTGTCTAATTCTTGATGCTAAATGATAAGGACTGACATTATATTGTTTTGCTGCTTCCATTATTACATCTACATAAGTTTTGTTTAAAGTCTTTTTGTTTCCTTTTGTATCATAATATGTAACTTTTCCTTGCATATAATTACAAGGTTTTAATATTTGTTCTACACCTTCTCTTGTTTGAATTTTTTCATCATAAGTTAGCTGTTCAAATTGGAATATATAATTTTCATTTAAAGAATTTCTTGGATCCATGTAGTATGCTACTGTTGCTGTTGAAGCACATTTCCAAACCGTTTCAACAGTTTTATTGCATGCACACTTCCAAGCATCTGATTTGTTTTTAGATACAACATTTAGTCCATGGTGACCTGTTGATTCTTCGACAATTGATGCATACCAATCAAGACCAGTTTCCATTATTTCAAATTCCCAATTTGGATGTGCTTCTTGTAATTTTTTTATTAAAGCCTCATATCCTGGATATTTTGAAAACTCAGTACTATATGATGCTTTAGTTTCTCCTATATTTAATAGTATAATTGAACTAGATAATATTAAAACTATTAAAATTATACTTATAATTCTTCGTATATTAAAAATGTTTTTTAACAACATCTTTTCCTCCTAAATGTGATAAATTTCTACAAAGTTAGTATATCATTCTTACATTTTTCAGTCAAGATAAAAAAGAAAAAAGGCAACATTTGTCAATGTTACCTTTTTATATGTTTATCTGTTGCATCCACAATTACAAAATAGTAATAAAAATATTATTATAAAGAATAAAATACTACTATCACCACATCCACAACCTCCAAATAAGTTGCTTAAGCAGTTATTGTTACGTCCGCATCCACAATTTCTAGATTCTTCTGGCATAAAGTTCTCCTCCTTTAAATTTTCTATATAATATTAGTATGCAAAAGTTAAAAATTGTGTTACAATAAAATTGGTGTGTAAAATTACAGATTTGTTTTACATTATTTTAAACTGTCTGTTTTTATTTATATACAAAATTATAAAATTAAAATAACTTAATATATTGGAGGTTGTCTTTATATGTCAAAAGTCGAACTCTTGGCTCCAGTTGGAGACTGGGATTGTTTAAAAGCTGCTGTACAAAATGGTGCTGATGCAGTATATTTTGGAGTAGAGCAATTTAATGCAAGAATGTATGCAAAAAATTTTAATATTGATGACATGAAGCAAGTTATAAATTATTGTAAATTAAGAAATGTAAAAACAAATTTGACCTTAAATACATTAATAAAAAATTGTGAGTTTGAAAATGCTATAGATTTAGTTAAAGAAGCTTATGTAGCTGGAATTGATGCTATTATTGTTCAGGACTTTGGGTTAGCAAAATATTTAATTGATAATTTTCCTCACCTACCTATTCATGCTAGTACTCAAATGACAGTACATAATCTTCAAGGAGTATTAGAACTTGAAAAGTTAGGATTTGATAGAGTTGTATTATCAAGAGAACTTTCATGTGAAGAAATTGAATATATTTGCAAAAACTGCAATGTAGAAATAGAAACATTTATTCATGGTGCACTATGTATTTGTTATTCTGGTCAATGCTTATTTTCAAGTGTTGTCGGTGGTCGTTCTGGAAACCGTGGAAAATGTGCTGGTCCATGTAGACTTCCTTATGAGCTAATTAGTGAAAACAATTCAACTCACGAAATTAAAACAATTAATAAAGGTTATTTGTTAAGTACAAAAGATTTATGTGGCATAGCCTATATTCCACGTTTAATACAAGCAGGAGTAAAATGTTTTAAGATTGAAGGACGTATGAAAAGACCTGAATATGTTGCAACTGTCACAAGAATTTATAGAAAATATATTGATATGTTTCAAAATACAAACGAATTCAATATAGATGAAAAGGATATAAATGATTTGATGCAAGTATTTAATAGAGGTGGTTTTTCAAATGGTCATTTAGATTCGAAGCATAATAGCAGTTTGATTTTCCAAGAAAAACCTAGTAATATGGGGCTTTATTTAGGAACAATAAAAAAATACAACTCAAATAAAGGACATATTACACTACAGTTAGAAGAAGATTTAGATTTAGGTGATTCAATATCAGTTTCTAATGAATCATCAAAGTACCTAGTATCTGAACTCATGATTAAAAATGATAATCATAAACATATATCTTCTGGTACAGAAGTTACAATTGGCAGAATGAAGGGAAATATAAAAGTTGGAGATAAAGTTTATAAAATTTCTAGTAAGAGTTTAAGTGACTTTGCCAAATCTTCTTATGATAATTGTGAAAATAAAAAAATACCTTTAAATTGTAATATTACTATAAAGAAAAATACACCTATTAAGATGAAAATTTCAACAAATAAAAATACTTGTTACAACGAACTATATTCTAATATTTGTGTAGAAGATGTTTCTAACATGATACCTATTGATGCTTTAAAAACGCCTATTAGTGTTGAAAGAGTCGTAAAACAAATATCAAAAACAAGTAATACACCTTTTTACTTTGAAAATATAACCGTATTACTAGATGATGGATTATATGTTCCAAGTATTAGTACTTTAAATGAATTGAGAAGATCTACTTTAGAAAAGGTTGAACAAGAAATATTGAACAGAGCAAAAAGAAGTTTACCTCATATTCAAAATATTTCTAAAAAAACAATTACATATATTCCAAGTATGGAGCATCCTAAAATAGCATTATTTTTTAGAAATTTATTTTTAGATTTTGATTATAGCAAACTTGATAAAGAAAAAATAAATAGAATCTATTTGCCTTTAAAGATTTTAGCAAATAAAAAATATGCAGATATTATTACATCTCTTTCAGAAAATTTTGATATATATTTATATATTCCAACCATAATAAAAACTAATTATAAAAATGTAGCATTAAATTTAATAGAGCAAATACTATTTGCATATAATATTAAAGGGTTCATTCTTTCAAATATAGCTGATTTTGAACTGTTAAAAAAGTATCAAAAAGACTATGAATTTATTGGTAATTATTCATTGAATGTTTTTAATAATAATTCAATTGATGAATATAAAAAAATTGGACTAAATAGAATTACATTGTCTAGAGAGCTACATCAAGAAACAATAAAAGAAATTATTTCAAGTTCAAGTATTGATACAGAAATGATAATTTACGGTAACCTACCTCTTATGGTTAGCAGTTATTGTTTTTTAGGTAAGACAAATAAATGTTTTCCAGATTGTGGAACAAATTGTAAAAGAGATAACAAATATTATTTAAAAGATAGATTAGGCTTTAATTTTAGAGTAATCCCTGATAGCATGCAAACAGTTTCTTTGATATGTAATAGTAAAACACTTTCTATTTCCACAAAGGATTTGCCAATTAATTTTGTAAGGTTAGACTTTATCGATGAATCAATTAGTGAAATAAATAAAGCTGTAGATAAGGCTTATAATAGAGAAAAATTAGAAGGATTACAATATACTAATGGAAATTTATATAGAGAGGTTTAAATTCAAATGCACCCAAAATATAAAATTTAATGGGTGCATTTAAATCACTTTCTCTCATTTCTCGGCTAATTAAATCATGTGTCTTTTATTTAATATAAAATTTATATAAAAGTCTATTTCATTTTTGTTGTCAAGAATTGAATTACTCAACTTAATTTAAAATTTTAAGATTAGTTAAAATATATATGTCTTAATTAAAACTATAAAGTAGTTTCAGATCCCAAATAGTACCTTCTCTTGTATCCTTTAAAAGGATGCCTCTTTTATCAAGGTTATCTCTAATTGAATCGGCTTTTTCAAAATCTTTGCTTTTCTTTGCTTCGGTTCTTTCTAAAATCTGTTTTTCAATGTCTTCCACATCAATATTCAACTGTTTAAGATGTTTCACTTTCATCTCTGAAAGAAATTTTTCTGGCTCTTGCTTAAAAAGGCCTAAAATTCCATAGACTTCTTTCAAGTCTTTCAAAATCTTAGCCAAAGTGTTTGCTACTATTTGTCTGTTATCTTTCTTTGCTGTTTTCATGATGTTATTTACATATTTAAAAATTGTATGCAAATTTGCAATCGCAACAGCAGAATTAAAATCATCATCCATCACTTCAATAAATTTTGAAATAATAGTGTTAGGAATTTCGTCATTTAAGACTTCAGATGTTTCATCTCCATGATTGTCTAAAATGAATTTTTGCATTTCTTTAATTGTACTATAAAAATAGTATGTGTGTCCTTCTGCGAGTTGAAAATCACTATCGTGAAGATCAATGTCAGATGTGTAATGCTTAGAAAGTATTGTATATCTAATAACTTCATAATTATATTTTGCTAAAGCATCTCTTATAGTTAGAGAATTTCCTAAAGATTTTCCCATCTTCTGTCCATTAATCTTTATAAGACCGCAATGGTTCCAATAGTTTGCAAAAGTTTTTCCAGTTAAAGATTCACTTTGTGCAATTTCATTTTCGTGATGTGGAAAAATCAAATCTCTTCCTCCACCATGAATGTCAATGGTTTCGCCAAGAGTATCTAATGCCATAGCTGAACATTCGATATGCCAACCAGGTCTTCCTTTTCCCCAAGGGGATTCCCAATAAATTTCTCCCGGTTTTGCTGATTTCCACAAAGCAAAGTCAACTGGATCTTCTTTTTCTTCATCAACCTCAATACGTACTCCATTTCGTAATTCTTCTACTTTTCTGTGAGACAATTTTCCGTAATTCTTATCAGTTTTTACTGAAAAATACACATCTCCTTTTTCTGTTACATATGCGTGCCCTTTTTTTATCAGACCTTCCACGACTTTTATAATCTGTGGAATATACTCTGATGCCTTTGTGTTAATATCCGCATCTGTAACATGCAAAGCTGCCATATCTTTTTCAGTTTCTCTAATTTGTTCAGCAGAAAATTCCAAAGCATCTCTTCCTAACTCATTTGCACGTTTAATAATTTTGTCATCAACGTCAGTATAGTTGCGTACATACGTTACATGGTAACCTCTGTATCTAAGATAATCTGTAATCATAGCATAGTCAATAGCTTGCCTTGCATGACCAATATGACTCAAATCATATACAGTAATACCGCATGCGTACATTTTGACTTCTCCCTTTTTCAAAGGTACAAATTCTTCTTTTTTGCCACTCATAGAATTTGTAATCTTCATTGTAAATAACCTCCTTAATTAGTACTAGACTACTTTATTAATTTAATATTAAATTTATTATAATTAATTACTTTTTAGCAATATTCATAATTTAGTAATTCCATTCTTCTCTTATTTTTTATCAAAAAAAGACTATGTGTCCATTTTCTTTGCCTACATAGTCTTTTACTATATTATTAATATAATTTCTACTGTAGGCATACTTATTAACACTCATGTCTACAACAGACAGAGTATATCACCTACAACAACAATTAGAAATTATATTTTTTAATAACATTAGAATCTTTCCTTTCAATTTATATTATTGTATGTACTATTTTTATTTTTGTCAATATATTTTCTAAACTTAATTTTAAGTTTTTGTATACTTCTGTCTGTTTTTCTATAAAATAACGGGGGGTAATTTATTGCTTAAATAACACTCTTGTGATACAATACTAATAACTTTTTATAATGGAGGTAACAATTATATGAGATTTCGGAATGCCTATATTAGTCGAACTTCATTCTTTAGAAGAAAATGTGAAACTAGCTCAAGAGCTTAATTTGGATTTTATTGAATTAAATCTAGATATACCATACTGCTTCTTAGAAAGCTTAGATAACACTCTATTAGATAGCAATGCTTTTACTATTCATCTATCAGAAAAAATTGATGTTGGTGAATTAAATGATTCTTTACGCAAGTTTTATTTAAATGAAATAGAAAGAATTATATCTTTTGGTACAAAGCACCATATTCTCAAATATAATATTCATCTTGACCCCGGTATTCATTTTTCGTTACCAGATAAAAAAATATTTATTTACGAGGAATACTTGAGTGAATATTTGGATGCATATAAAAATTCATGTAATGCACTTTCTAAAATAGCAAGTAAATATAATGCTACTATCTTATTTGAGAATGTAAAAATAGAATCTTATACTTTAAAAGCAATTGAAATTATTGCAAATTATGATAATTTATTTTTCACATTAGATTTAGGACATAATATTAGATATGGTAATATCGCTAAAGAAGAATTTCTAAAATATAAAGATAAAATTAAACATGTTCATTTACACGATTATAATGGTTCCAAAGATCATCAAGAACTATTTACAGGTATCCTTGATATTAAGGAAGAATTAGATTTCTGTAATAAGCATGATTTAGATGTACTTATTGAAGTAAAAAGAAAAGATGAATTAATCAATTCAATAAACAAACTTCGCACTTTTGGGTATATTTAATGATTCGTTTATTACGTATTAGTTATGTAACCACAAAACAATGGAAAGGTTATATTTTATTAAAACCTCTCTATTGTTTTGTAGTTAATTCAATTATTAAATCCATATTATCATCATCTGCAGCCTTGTTTTTGCGTATCGCTCCACATTTTTTGCATTTATATATTATAACATAGCCTTTTTTGCTATCTAGTTCAACCCTAATTGGTTCTAAGTCTCCATAACACTCTTCTTCCCTATCACCCGGATTTATATCTACATGTTTTGAGTGCAAACAATAGTTGCAATGATCTCTACATGTATACCCTAGTGGCTCTATTTTGCTTCCGCAATTTTCACATATAAAAGCTTCATCAATTTTTGTAAATTTTCTTCCCATATATTTTACCTCTTAATATTCAAAGACACTTCCTCCAATAAATTCACGAAGTATTGAATTTTCAGGTACATATTTATCTTCAATGTCTTCGAAATATTTTAAGAATTCGCATAATCTCTTAGCTTCTGCGTACTCAACATAAGAATTATCTATTTCTTCCAACATTGGTAATGCATATTTTTTTAATACGCATAATTCATATATTAATGATGTATTAAACATGCTGTCTGCTTCATCTTGATATGGGAAAATATATTGATTTTCTCCATTATTTACAGAGTTCCATATTTGTAATGTATGTATCGCTGTATATCCTCTAAAGTTATAATCTCTTACCATTCTTCTAATTAATCTGCTATCCGTTGTAGATATTCTATTATAGTAATCGATATTAAGAATTGTTAATGCACTAATATATATCTTATATTTTAATTCTTTTGGAATTGATTCTGTTAATTTATCATTTAAGCAATGAATACCTTCAATCACAAGTACTTCATCTTCTGCAAGACTCATTTTTTTGCCAGTATATTTTTTACTTCCTTCTTTAAAATCAAATGTTGGGCAAAGTATTTCTCCTCCATTTAATAATGTTGTTAAATTATCATTAAATAGTTTTAAGTCAATTGCCTCTATACATTCAAAATTATATTTTCCATTTTTGTCTAATGGAGTATCTTTTCTTTCAACGAAATAATCGTCAACAGAAATTGTTACTGGTTTTAATCCATTTAATCTTAGTTGTATTCCTAGTCTTTTTGCAAATGTAGTTTTTCCTGATGATGATGGACCTGCAATTAGAATTACTTTTACATTTTTTCTTTTTACAACATTATCTGCTATATCGGAAATCTTTTTTTCGTGTAAAGCTTCTGCTAATAGTACAAGTTCAGCAGACTTTCCTTCTCTAATTTGTTTATTCAACTTATATATTGTGTTTACATCCAAAACTCTATGTATATCTTTATATTCATCTAATATTGCTATCATCTTTTTGCTTGCTACCCCAGCCTCTAATGCATTTGGGTTTGATTTGTCTGGATAACGTAGTAAAATTCCATCATTATATGGTACAATTTCAAAAACATTTATATATTCTGTGTTAATTGGCATTACTCCATAAAAGTAATTATAATATCCTTCACAAAAATATAAAGAAACTCCTTTTTTTTGTTCATTATCAAGTTGTAGAATTCCTCTTAAGCTATTTTCTTTTTCGTAAAATTTAATTGCTTCTTCTTTAGACATTTCAACTTTTTTTATATCTAATTTCTTACTTACTATCTCTTTCATTTTCTTGCTTACATTTTCAATCATTTCTCTTGTTACTTTTAAATTATCCACTTCACAATACATTGCATTTGTTAATTGATAATTTACAGATAAAAATGCTTCTGGATAGCATTCATTAAAGGCCATACTCATTATAAATAATAGCCCTCTAATATACGTCCTTCTACCATCTCTTGAGGTTACATCTACAAATGATACATTATCATTTTCTTTTGGAATATAATTTAAAGTTTTTATTTCATTATTAATATCACAAGCAATTATATGATTATTTCCCTTAAGTTTGTCTCCAAATAATTCTATTATTGATTTATTATCTTCTACATTTATATTTTCATTGTCCAGTTTTATATTCATAATTTAAACATTCCTTTCGTTTTAATGATTCTATTTTATATCTTATATTTATTTTAGTCAACTAATTGATATGAATAAAATTCATTAAAGAAAAGAGCAAGCCATAAAAGCTTACTCTTTCGAGAAATCCTATCACCTCTTGATATTTTTAGGATTCATCGGGTCTTTGTAGTAGTTACATCTTTTTGTCAATTTGTAAATAGCTAGAAAACTTCTATCAAGAACTACTTCATTTTTTCTTTCATATTAACTAAAATATTGAGTGCCTCAATTGGAGTCAATTCATTTATATCTACTTTATCTAATTCATGAGCTAGTTCAGCTAACTTATAATTATATAAATCTAACTGTCCTGTTGCAACCTTTTTGTTTTCCTTTTCTTGTGCCTTTTCTCCTTGTACACTTTTTCTTTCTAATGTTTTTAATATTTCATTTGCACGTTTTGTTACAACTTGTGGAACTCCCGCCAATTTAGCAACATGTACACCGTAACTTTCATCTGTTCCACCTGGTATAATTTTCCTTAAAAAGATAACGTCTTCTCCTTTTTCTTTAACAGCAATTGAATAATTTTTGACACCCTCTAATTTTTCCTCTAATGATGTTAGTTCATGATAATGTGTCGCAAATAAAGTTTTAGCTCCGCATTTTTCTTTATCTGAAATATATTCAGCTACTGCCCATGCAATTGAAAGCCCATCATAGGTTGAAGTTCCTCTACCTATTTCATCTAAAATTACTAAACTATTTGATGTAGCTTCTTTTAAGATAGCTGCAACTTCCATCATTTCAACCATAAAGGTACTTTGTCCCATGCTTAAATCATCTGATGCACCAACTCTTGTAAAAATTTTATCAACTACACCAATTTTTGCATAAGATGCTGGTACAAAACTTCCAACTTGTGCCATAAGTGTTATCAAGGCAACTTGCCTCATGTATGTAGATTTACCAGCCATGTTTGGTCCTGTAATAATTGCTAAACGATTATCATTTTTATCTAAATATGTATCATTTTCAACAAAGCTTCCACCTGGTAATATTGTTTCAATAACAGGATGACGTCCATCTTTTATATCTATCATTCCACTATTATCAACTATTGGCATTACATAATTCATGTCATCTGCTACTGTTGCTAAAGATGCTAAAACATCTAATGTAGCTATAATGCTTGCTGATTTTTGAACTCTTAATATTTGCTTTTCTATTTTTTCTCTTATTTCGCAAAATGCATTATATTCTAAATTTATAACTTTTTCTTCTGCTCCCAAGATTTCATTTTCAACTTTTTTTAGTTCTTCAGTTATATATCTTTCACAATTTGCTAAAGTTTGTTTACGAATAAATCTATCTGGAACCATTGATAAATTAGATTTTGTTACTTCAATAAAATATCCAAATACTTTATTAAATCCAACTTTCAAACCTTTTATTCCAGTTGTTTCTCTCTCTTTTGCCTCTATCTCTAAAACCCAAGTTTTACCTTCTGTTGTTGCTTTTTTTAGATGATCTATTTCCTCATCATATCCTAATTTTATTATTCCACCTTCTTTTACACTTATAGGTGGATCTTCAATAATTGAATCTTCAATTATTTGATAAACATCTTCTAATGTATCTAAGTTGTCATACAATTGAGTTAGTAACGGAGACTTGGCTTGTGAAAGAGTTTTCTTTACATCTGGTAATTGCTTAGCAGAATTTTTTAATGAAAGTAAATCTCTTGCGTTTGCACTACCATAAGATATTTTTCCTGCTAATCTTTCAATATCATATACTTTCTTTAAGCTATCAACAACATCTCCTCTTAAAATTATATCTTCTTTTAATTCTTTAACAGCTTCTAGTCTTTCATTTATTTTACATACATCTATTAAAGGATCATTAAGCCACCTTCTTAAAAGTCTTCCACCCATTGATGTTGAAGTTTTGTCAAGAACCCAAAGTAAGGTGCCTTTCTTGGTTTTATCTCTTAATTTTTCTGTTATTTCTAAGTTTCTTCTTGCATTTATGTCTAGATTCATATAATGTGTTGTATAGTATAATACAATTTTATGAATATAATCTAAATCACTCTTTTGTGTATCTTTTAAATAATTTAATAATCCATTACTTGCTGCAACGCATAATACACTATCAGATATGTCTTCAACCTCTTGCTCATTTTCATTTAATATATCATATTTGATTTTAAATTCATTGTAATCAGTATCAAATTTTTCATCATCAAGTTTTGATATGTATATGTTAAATCTTTCACGTATCTTACTAATTTCTTGTACTGATTCATACATCATTGTATTTACTATAATTTCGGCTGGAGAAAATCTTGAAATTTCATCAAGCAAGGTAATAAAATTATTTTGATCTTTAATTTGCGTAGTTTTAAAGTCTGCTGTTGTCAAATCGCAAACTGCCACTCCATAATAGATTCCGTTTTTATATATTGACATTATATAATTGTTTTTCTTTTCTTCTAGGAGATTGCTCTCCATTACTGTTCCTGGAGTTACAACTCTAATAACATCTCTTTTTACAATTCCTTTAGCCTGTTTAGGGTCTTCAAGTTGTTCACATATTGCAACCTTGTATCCTTTTTCAATTAATCTTGCAATATATGTTTCTGCAGCATGATATGGTATTCCACACATAGGAGCTCTTTCTGCCTGTCCACAATCTTTTCCTGTTAATGTTAGCTCTAATTCTCTTGAAGCTGTAATTGCATCATCAAAAAACATTTCATAGAAATCTCCTAAACGATAAAACAAAATACAATCTTTATATTCTTCTTTAGTTTGTAAATAGTGTTGCATCATAGGTGAATATTCTGCCATTTTATTTCTCCTTTCAAGTACCACATGTGTTCTGAAATCACTTTTATTTCAATCATTTTACCTATTAAGTTGTCATTTTCTTCTAGAATCACAACTTTGTTAGAATCTGTTCTTCCTGTTAACATATTGTTGTTTGTTTTACTTCTTCCTTCTATTAGAATTTTTTGGACAGTTCCAACATATTCTTTATTTCTTTCTGCAATTTGACTTTCTACTAATTGTTTTAATTTGTCAAATCTTTTATGTTTAATATTTTCTGGAACTTGATTTTCCATTTTATCTCCTGGAGTTCCAACTCTTCTTGAATAGATAAACATATATACTTGTTCAAAGTTTACTTTTGAAACAACATCTAAAGTATCTTCAAAATTTTCCTCTGTTTCTCCTGGAAATCCTACTATAATATCTGTAGAAAGAGTAAGATTTGGAATTTCTTTTTTCATTTTTTCTACTAAACTTAAGTATTGATCTTTAGTATATTTTCTATTCATTACTTTTAAAACTTCACTACTTCCTGATTGAAGTGGCAAATGAACTAATTTACAAACTTTTTCACAATCTCTAATTGCTTCTATAACATCATCTGTAAAATCCTTTGGGTGTGGAGAAACAAAACGTATCCTCTCTATTCCATCTATTTTATTTATAGCTCTTAATAATGTAGCAAATGAATTAACACCTTCATATTGTTCAAGTTCAATACCTTTTTCCTTTTCATTTCTCAAATAAGAATTTACATTTTGACCTAAAAGAGTAATTTCTTTATATCCTTGTTCTGCTAATTTTTTTACTTCATTTATAATATCTTTTGGTTCTCTACTTCTTTCTCTTCCTCTAACATAAGGTACAATGCAATAACTACAAAAATTATTACATCCATTCATAATTGTTACAGATGCTTTTATTTTATCATCTCTTGATATTGGTAACCCTTCAATAACATCTCCATCTATATCTAATACGTCTTCTATTCTCTTTTTGTTGCATAACACATTATATAAATCTGTTGGAAATTCTTGAAGTGTATGTGTACCAAATACAATATCAAAAAATGGATAACTTTGCTTTAATTTATCTACAATATGTTTTTCTTGCATCATACATCCACCAATTGCTATTATAGTACCTTTGGCTTCTTTGTATTTTTTTACTTCTCCCAATTTACCAAACAATTTATCTTCTGCATTTTCGCGAACACAGCAAGTATTGAATACAATTAAATTTGCTTCAGATAAATTTTCTGTTTTAGAGTAGTTCATGCTTTCCATCATTCCACATAATTTTTCAGAATCATTTTCATTTAACTGACATCCCATTGTCAAAATACAGTATTTTAAGTTTTTACCTTCATTTAATGATGCTACTTTTTTTATATCTTCTAATTGTTTATTTACTTCTATTTTTGCCACAATATTTCCTCCGATATTTCTTTATAAATCCAGTATATTCTACAATAATTGAGCATTTTTTTCAAGTACAATACAAAATAAAAGTGTTGTAAATATAAATTTACAACACTTTTTATGTTTTTATTGAATTCCATATTTTTTCTTGAACTTATCTGCTCTACCACCAGTTGTTTCTCTTTTTAAGTTACCTGTCCAGAATGGATGACATTTTGAACAAACATCAACTTTCATATCTGCTTTTGTTGAATTTGTTTTCATTACATTTCCACAAGCACATGTGATTGTTGCTTCTGTATAATTTGGATGTATTCCTTCTTTCATTTTGTATTCACCTCTCCCTTAATATCTATTAACAAACTGTTATTTATTGTAACACAGTTTAAAAATTTTTTCAAGTTTTTGTTTATTATTTTTGCTCATTAGCCTTTTGTTGTTGTTCTATATATTCTGCTGAAGCCTCTACTTCTTGTTTCATTGAAGATTTATGAACAAGTTTATTTATTATATTAAACAAACAAGCAATTATTAAAACAAATAATAATAATTTTTTCCATATTTTAGCTAACATATTTTTCTCCTTTTATAGGAATTCACACTATATTACTATTATAGCCTTTGTTTTTATAATTGTCAATATTTTATTCTGTTCTTAATGCAATTATAAATTGCAATAATAAGTGTCGCACTTTTTTATAAATAATTCATAAAATT
>OJRD01000296.1_pt1 | contig 36419 bp, 42 predicted proteins | sample 1599051 | NCBI WGS metagenome assembly OJRD01 (sample SAMN03922523, study PRJEB24848) | human gut metagenome | isolation source: stool sample | host: Homo sapiens | place: Germany | collected 2010-02 | reverse complement strand
ATAAACCCTTATAGGGTTAAAGAAATACCGCCCGTTTTACGGGCGGATATTTATTCTAGGAATTTACTCCTAGTAGGAGTAAATTCCGTAGAAAATAAATATGCGACTTACAAGAATTTCTAGCAGTTTGCACTGCGTAGAAATTCTTGTAAGTCGTTTTTTAGTTTTAAAATATTGCGGATGTTGGAACAAATGCTGAATCTGGAGGATATACATATTCATCTGAAGGTTTGTCAATTTTTGTTATGCTAGTTATTTTTAGAATTGGCATATCACCATGATAGTTGCCTTTTGAAATTTCTCCTTCGACTTCAATCCAAGTCTGATCAGCAAATTCTTTTGCGGTATCACATTCACATAAAAAGCCAACTATAACTGTTTGAAAATCTGAAGAAATAACCATATTTCTAGCTAAAACAAATTGATTATCATTAAAGTCAATCATTCTATGCACATAACCAGAAAATTTTATTTTCATTCCAATGTATTCATCTATATTATCATGAACGGTTTTTAAAACATTAGTGTAGTTGTTAACAGTTAGCTCTTGAACCTTAAGTGGTTCTGAATTGTCACTAGTTTTAAAATAGTTGTTTCCTAAAATTCGGTAAACGACAATTGCTGTTATTATTATCATAATACATAATAAAATACCTAAGAAGATTTTTCCTAATTTGTTTCCATCTACTTTTAAATTATAAATAAACATACTTATCACACCTTTGTAACAATATATTAATAAAATCAAAAAATATGTACAATCAATGTAAAATATTGTATTTATATAAACTAATAGTAATGTGAATTTTTTATGATTAAATTTCAAATAACCTTGATAATTTGCCTAAAAAATGATATAGTTTACGAAGTAATGTAATTTTAGAAGGGAAGTTAAACAATGGGATTATTTAAAACATACAGTGAAAAAGAAGTTAAAAGAGTGAAACCAATAGTGGAGAAAATAAATAGTTTAGAACCAGAAGTTCAAAAACTATCAGATGATGAACTTAGAAATAAAACAGTAGAATTTAAAGATAGATTAGCAAAAGGCGAAACACTTGATAGTATTCTACCAGAAGCATTTGCAGTTGTGAGAGAAGCTTCAAAAAGAGTTTTAGGAATGCGTCATTTTGACGTTCAACTTATTGGTGGTATCATTTTACATCAAGGAAGAATTGCAGAAATGAAAACAGGTGAAGGAAAAACACTTGTTGCTACATTACCAGTATATTTAAATGCATTAACAGGTAAAGGAGTACACGTTGTCACAGTTAATGACTACCTTGCTAAAAGAGATAGTGAATGGATGGGAAAACTATACAAATTTCTTGGTCTAACAGTTGGATTAGTTATTAGTGGAATGGAACCTGATGCCAAAAGAGCAGCTTATGCATCAGATGTAACTTATGGAACTAATAACGAATTTGGATTTGACTACTTAAGAGATAATATGGTTATATATAAAAATCAATTAGTTCAAAGAGAATTAAATTATGCTATAGTCGACGAGATTGATAGTATTTTAATTGATGAAGCACGTACACCATTAATTATATCTGGACGTGGTGCACAATCATCAGATTTATATAAAAAGGCTGATAGTTTTGTTTCAAGATTATCACCTAAAGTTTTAGTTGAAGAAGATATAAAGAATCAAGAACAAGCTGAAGATAATGAAAAATATGACTACATTGTTGACTTGAAAGCAAAATCAGCTTCTTTAACACAAAAAGGTATTCAAAAAGCTGAAAAAGAATTTAACTTAGAAAACTTTAATGATATTGAAAACTCAGAACTAGTGCATAATATAAACCAAGCTCTTCGTGCTCATGGAATTATGAAAAAAGACATTGATTATATAGTAAAAGATGGAGAAGTTCTTATTGTAGATGAATTTACAGGAAGAATTATGTATGGAAGAAGATATAATAATGGTCTTCATCAAGCAATTGAGGCAAAGGAGCATGTTAAAATAGCTGATGAATCAAAAACATTAGCAACAATTACATTCCAAAACTATTTTAGAATGTATGGTAAACTTGCTGGTATGACAGGTACTGCTATGACAGAAGAAGCAGAATTTGAAGAAATTTATAAATTAGATGTAATCGAAATACCAACAAATAAACCAATGATACGTGATGATCATCATGATATTATTTATAAAAATGAAAATGCTAAATATAGAGCTGTTATTGAAGATATAAAGAAAAGCAATGAAAAAGGACAACCAGTATTAGTTGGTACAGTATCTATTGAAAAATCTGAAAAATTAAGTAATATGCTTAAAAAAGAAGGGATTAAACACCAAGTATTAAATGCTAAGTTCCATGAAAAAGAAGCTGAAATTATAGCTCAAGCTGGTAAGTTTGGAACAGTTACAATTGCAACAAACATGGCTGGACGTGGTACCGATATTATGCTTGGAGGTAATAGTGAATATTTAGCAAAACAAGAAATGAGAAAATTTGGTTATTCAGAAGATCAAATTGAACAAGCAACAGCATTTAACGAAACAGAAGATCAAGAAATAATATCTTCAAGAAATAAATTCAAAGAGCTAAAAACAAAATATGACAATGAAATTAAAGATGAAAAGGAAAAAGTAATATCTGCTGGAGGACTAAAAATCCTAGGAACTGAACGTCATGAATCAAGAAGAATTGATAATCAGCTTCGTGGACGTAGCGGACGTCAAGGTGACCCAGGAGAATCAAGATTCTATATCAGCTTAGATGATGATTTGATGAAGATATTTGGAGGAGATATGATTACAAGAGTTTATGACACTCTTGGAGCTGATGAAAATATGCCAATTGAATCAAAAATCATTTCTAATGCAGTAGAAAATGCTCAAAAGAAAGTAGAAGGTAAGAACTTTAGCATTCGTAAAAATGTACTTTCTTATGATGATGTTATGAACGTACAAAGAACTATTATATATGATGAAAGAAGAAAAGTACTTGATGGAGAGAACTTAAAAGAACATATTACAAAAATGATGGATTCTTTGGCAGACGCTACATCTAACGAGTATTTAGCAGATACAGACAATTTAAATATCGAAGGATTTGAACAAGAGATTAAAGAAATATATGGAGTAGATGACTTAAATGCGCTTCATAAAGATAGAATTAAAGCACATGATGTAGCAGAAGAACTAAAAGATAAAATTCATAGCTTATATAATGAAAAAGAAAAAGAAATTGGCGAACCAGAGATGAGAGAACTTGAAAGAGTTGTTATGCTTAAAATAGTTGATGACAGATGGATGGATCACATAGATGCAATGGATGAACTAAAAGATGGAATTGGACTTCAAGCTTATGGTCAAAAAGACCCAGTTGTTCAATACAGAATTGAAGGATTTGATATGTTTGAACAAATGAACCTAGATATTCAAACTGATGTTGTAAAATTCTTGATGAATGCAAGAAAAAGAGAAGGTAATGTTCAAAGAACATCTTCAGTAAAAATTACAGGTGAAGGCTTAGCAAATCAAACAGACAATAATGCACCAAGAACATCAGTATCAAACACTCCAGTTGTAAACAACGAACCAAAAGTAGGAAGAAATGATCCTTGCCCATGTGGAAGTGGCAAAAAGTACAAAAACTGTTGTGGTAAATAACCTCGCAAACCCTTATAAAATAAGGAATTGTTAAAAATAGAAAAAATGATAAATTTGTCCACAGATGACAATTTGTCCACGATTTGTCCACATAGCATAAATAATGTGGACAGAATCGAGGAAACCCCATAAAAATCAATAAAAAATCTACGTGGACAATTATTGTGGACATAGTTATATAAAATGTCAGCATTCGAAATGCTGGCATTTTTCCGTTTCATTAAGTTTTATAATGAAGGAGAGATAACTATGGTAAGCGTAAGAAAACGTGGAAAGGTATATGAATACCGATTTGAAATTGCAACAGTTGAGGGAACAAGAAAATGGATAACAAAGTCAGGGTATCCAACAAAAGCAGAGGCTTTTAAAGAAGGAGCAAAAGCCTATAACAATTTTTACTACAATGGTCAAAAGACGCAGTTAAGAGAAAATATGTCGTATGCAGATTTTTTAGATTATTGGATAGATAATTATGCAAGTTTCAATTTGCATTACTCTACTACAATATCTTATATAAACATTATTAAAAATCACGTAAAACCAAGAGTAGGATTTTATAAATTATGGCAATTAGATACACGACTTTTACAGGAGTTTATCAATAAAATATATGTTGAGTATGGCTTTTCAAAAAACTATATGGCGAGTATTTTAAAAGTGGTTAAAGGTTCATTAAAATATGCGTGTTACACATTAAATTATATTAACACTAATCCTGCTGAACACGTCCACGCACCAAGAATAGATAAAATTGGAAAAGATCCTGCACATATATTTACACAAGAAGAAATAGAAAGAATATTAGATAGATTTAAAGGTACACATTCAATATATTATGCTTTTTTAACTGCTTATTATACAGGAATGAGAGTGTCGGAAGTATATGGTTTAACTTGGGACTGCGTTGATTTTGAAAAGAAAACATTAACAATAAATAAAAACATTATTAAGAAAAATCAATATGGTTTACCAAAAAGAAAAAATATAACAAAAGGACATTCTGTTGGTGTTTGGTATTATGGGGATTGTAAAAATCCTCAAAGTAGAAGAACTATTTCTATTGGAGATACGCTAGTAAATGCATTAAAAGATTATAAAAAAGAACAAGAAGAAAATAGAAAATTCTATGGAGATTCTTATCTTTGCTATTATGAAAAGAAAGTAATAAATGAAATTACTAAAAGAGAACAAACAAAATTGATAGAAGCAAATGCAGAATTAGAATTACCTTTACCAGAAGCACAATTAGTTTTTGTAAAAGATAATGGACAATTTTTAGGAACAGATTCACCGAAGTATGCATTTAAAGTTATTCATTATGAATTGGGAATTAACAGTAGGTTTCACGATTTTAGAGATACACACGCAACAAAACTTATTGAGAGTGGTGCAGATATTAAAGCAGTATCAAAGAGATTGGGACATTCTACTATTCAAACAACATATAATATATATGTTAGAGTAACGAATAAAATGGAAAGCGATACAGTAGATAGATTTGAAAAATACACAACAACACTTGATATTCCACAAACAGCAGAAATTCCTTATCAAGTATAAATTACATTAAAGGGGGAATAAAATATGTTTAAAAAGAAAATAAAAATACATATATACAAAAATGAAATTTCATTAGTATTGAAAGCCTTAAATGAATTTAGAAATGAGGCAATAGGGAAAGGTAGATATACAGATTGTATTGATGAACTAATAATGAAATTAAATAAATAACATATTTGAACTGATTAAAAATGGTCAGTTCTTTTTTTATGCCAGAAATGGAATACATAGCCATCTTATTAAATTAAGGTGGCTAAATTAAAAGAAAGGAGGCGAGAATATGCAAGAAAGTAAGTGCAAGGTAATTGCAATCACAAATCAGAAAGGAGGAGTTGGTAAGACCACAACAACATTTAATCTTGGAGTAGCATTGGCTAAACAAGGAAAAAGAGTGTTAGTTGTAGATGTTGATCCTCAGAGTAATTTAACTACTTACGCAGGTTGGTATGATGAAAATGAATTGAAATATACTTTAACTGATTTAATGGAGCAATCTATGAATGATGAAGAAATTAAGACAAAAGAAAGTATATTACACCATAGTGAAAATGTGGATTTAATTCCATCTAATCTTTCTTTATCAGCATTAGAAAATTCATTAACTTATGCAATGAGTAGAGAATATACTTTAAGGAATTGCTTATCTAGTATTAAAGATGACTATGATTATATACTTTTAGACTGTCAACCAAGTTTAGGTATGCTTACAATAAATGCTCTTGCTAGTGCAAATAGTGTTATCATACCAGTTCAAAGTGAATACTTTGCTTTAAGAGGTATGACTGATTTATTTAAGATAATAAATAAAGTTAGACGACAAATAAATCCTACTCTTAAAATAGAGGGAGCATTATTAACATTAGTTGATTCAAGGGCTAATCTTCCAAAAGAGATAGCAACTCAATTAAAAGACAATTATGGGAGTATATTAAAACTATTTAATACTCAAATACCAAGAGCAGTTAAGACTGCCGAATCTACTTCATCAGGAGGAAGTGTGTTTTCTTATGATAAAAGTGGAAGGGTAGCAAATGCATATTCTTCTTTTGCAAAGGAGGTGCTTAATGATGGCAAAGAATATACCAAAAATGCCACTGCCAAAGTTAGATGACCTTTTTACAACAGAAGAAGAAAGAACTAATGATAAGTTGGAAAAAGTTATTGATATTAAAATAAGTGATATTGATGATTTTCCAGACCACCCATTTAAAGTCATTGAAAATGAAGATATGTTTAATATGCGTGATAGCATAAAAGAAAATGGAGTATTAGTTCCTGCATTAGTTAGACAAAAGCCAGATGGTAGATATGAAATGGTATCTGGACACAGAAGAAAGTATGCAAGTCAATTAGCAAATAATGAAACACTGCCTTGTATTGTTAGAGATTTAACAGATGATGAGGCTGTTATTATAATGGTAGATAGTAACTTACAAAGAGAAGAAATATTACCGAGTGAAAAAGCATTTGCATATAAAATGAAATTGGAAGCCCTAACACATCAAGGCAAAAGAACAGATTTAACTTCTGCCCAAGTTGGGGAGAAGTTAGAAAGTAAATATTCTGTTCAATTACTTGCAGAAGAAGTTGGAGATAGTAGAAGCCAAATTCAAAGGTTTATAAGACTTACTGCACTAATACCAGAGTTATTAGATTTAGTTGATGAAAAGCAAATCGCATTGAGTCCAGCCGTTGAATTATCTTTTCTAAAAGATGAAGAACAATATGCAGTTTTAGGATTACAATTCACACCAGACACATAAAATTGCTTTTCTGTTTTATAATCCGCTTCAACATAATCAATAACATTGTGTAAATCATAATAATTGTCTTTACCATAATCACTATTAATAGTCTTTTCAATATTAGTAGTATAATCTATTACATTATCTAATCTTTTTTCTATTTTCCATATTCCTGTCGTTGCAATCTTTCTCACTCCTTTCATTTTGTCATAAAAAAAGAGCAAACCACTTCTGATTTACTCAATAAATTGTAATTTGACTAACTATTTTTTATTTTATTACCTATAAAACATCCAATTATTGATAATATAAGATATATAAATATAAATATCAGAACTGAGTCATTATAAAATATAAACATTGTTGGAATAAATAATAAAACTAACAATATTGACACCATTATTTTTAAGCCATACTTTTTACAAAATAGCACTGATATTATCAATGAGTACAACGGATAAACAATCCATAAATCACTCAAAAAAGTATAATTTGTACTTTCGGGTACTATTTTGTTAATAATTGGTATTATATTATATATAACTAAGGTTAATAATATAAATTTAATAATATCTTTTTTCATATAATCCTCACTTTCAAATTACTATATATCTACCTATTTGCAAAATTGTAATTTATATGTTTTGAAAATTTATTTTATTGAAAAATAAGCGGTTCAATATTCCAAGCAAACCAAAAAGGATAATATAAGAAAAACATACCCAAAAAGCTTAAAAGTATATACCATATTACATCACTCTTACCTTTTACAGGCTTTTTTAAATGCTCTCCAAAACATAATGAAACTATTTGCCAAATAATATATCCGATTAATGCACCTATTGTATTAGCAATTAAATCATTGACATCAGTTGTACGGTTCGTAATTAATTGAGATATTTCTATCATTAATGAAAAACCTGCCCCTAAAAATAATGTTTTATAAAATTTACGATAGTTCTTCCAAATAAAAGGAACTAAAAATCCAAAAGGAACAAGCATTAAAATATTTAAGTAAAAAGTTTTCTCTATGATGTTAAAAGGGATGAGATTAATATTAGCTTGAATAATTGATGTATTATCTCCACCTTTTGGTGCATAAAATATATTTGTTAAACCTCCTGCACCAGTTAAATCATATACTTTCCAAAGATATAAAACGAAAATTAGCATTGCTAAAATTGATAAATGATACCCTTTCCTTTTTCTTGCTGTAAAGTAAATAGTACACGGTAAAACAGCACATAAAATGCTATATATCACTTCTATAATAATCATCTCCTTTATTTTAACTTACTTTTTCAAATAATCTGATTCATCTATTGTTTTTAAAACATAATTAACATCATCATATCGTGAATAATTAGATTGTGAACCTAAACTACATATCAAAAATTCTTTTCCATGCTTTTTATATAATACTACTAAATTAAAATCATCAGATAAAGAACCTGTTTTTACACCAATTACATTTTTGTTATAATATTCTGATGTAGGATCAAGGAATGTATTTGTATTTTTCCAAGTCTGCATGCTACCATCTGGTAAAGTTGCTGTATATGAAGTTTGAGAAACTATATCCTTAAACCATTCATTCTTTAATAAATCCATTACAACTTCTTTTAAGTCTAATACAGTTGTATGGGCTTCTGTATCAAATCCACTTGGATCATATAAAATAGTATCCTTATAATCATTTTGTTTTAAATATTCATTCAAGTTTTTCATAAAGACTTCTATTCGCTCTTTGCTAGTAGTAGCTTTAGGAGATATAATACCTCCACAATAATCAGCTAATACATAGGCTGCATCATTCCCTGATGGTACTAACATTGCAGCAAATAAATTTTTAACATAATATTTCTTTTCTTTAATGTTTGCAACAGATGAACCTTGTTTTGTTAATGAAATTGCTTCATTTTTTGCCAAAACTACATCATCTAAATCAACGAGTGTTGTTGCATAGTCAATAACAAATAATTTAGCTAAACTTGCAGGAGTTTGTTGTTCATTTGCTCTTTTAGAAACAAAATCGTTATTATTTGAAAGATCAACCGCTATCAATGATTTTGCATTATATGAATCTGGTATAGTATATCTGTTTATAAAACTATTTATTTTATTTTTTGTATCTCTAAAATTTTCTGGTTCAAGCGCCCAAGGTATAAAAATTCTTCCAAGTATTATTATTGCAAAAAAAACTATTACTATATACTTTGCTTTTTTCTTTTTATTACAACCTCTCATTTATAAACTCTCCTTTAGCATATTATACATATATATAAATACAAAAACAATTAATTTTTTATTAAATTTATTTCATTTACTAATATAATTTCTTATACAAATTACTATTTAGCAATTAAATTTAATTCACTAAAAATATCTTTTAAAGATATAAGGACATTTCTGTTATCAATCATAAATGAAAGAAAATCATTTTTCTTATCATTAGTATCTAGTCTATTCATTACTACTAAAATAACTATATTAAATAGAAGATTAAACAAAATAGACTTTGAAAAAAATATTTTATTACCTTTATCTAATGACAAGTTAGATGAGTATAGAAAAGAATATAATAAAATGCTTTTAGATAAGGCAACAGGAGCAAACGGAATCACACAAGAAAAATTCATAACAGTTTCTGTTAATAAAAAAAGTGTAGAAGAAGCAAGAAACTATTTTACAAGAATTAGTGCTGATTTAATAAATCACTTTTCACAACTAGGTTCAAAATGTATTGAATTAGAAGCAGAAGATAGATTAAGACTATGTCACGATTTTTATAGACAAGGAGAGGAAAATGCTTTTACTTTTGATATGATACAAAATATGAAAAAAGGACATAGTTTCAAAGATTTTATATGCCCTGATAGTTTTGAGTTTGAAAAAGATTATTTTAAAATGGGTAAGAAATATGGTAGAGTCATTTTCTTAAAAGAATATGCAAGTTATATTAAGGACAATATGGTGGCAGAACTTACAGATTTAAACAGAAATATGATGATGAGTATTGATGTCATACCAGTTCCTATGGACGAGGCTGTTAGAGAGGTAGAGAATAGAAGATTAGGCGTTGAAACGAATATAACTAACTGGCAAAGAAGACAAAACTCTAATAATAATTTTAGTGCAGTAATACCTTATGATTTAGAGCAACAAAGAATTGAATCAAAAGAGTTTTTAGATGATTTAACAACTCGTGACCAAAGAATGTTTTTAAGTGTATTAACAATGGTGCATACGGCAGATAGTAAGGAACAATTAGATAATGATACTGAAAGTCTATTAACTACTGCTAGAAAACATTTATGTCAGTTCTCAATACTTAAATATCAACAAATGGATGGACTAAATACAGTAATGCCATTTGGAGTTAGAAAGATAGACGCATTAAGAACTTTGACTACTGAAAGTCTAGCAGTATTTATACCTTTTAGAGTACAAGAGATAAATCACGAAAACGGAATTTATTATGGTCAAAATGTTATAAGTAAAAATATGATTATTGCAGATAGACGACAATTATTAAATGGTAATTCGTTTATTCTTGGAGTTTCTGGCTCTGGTAAATCATTTACTGGAAAGAACGAAATTGTATAAGTAATACTTCGTGACCCTAATGCAGATGTAATAATTATTGATCCAGAGCGTGAGTATTCACAGTTGATAAATGCCCTTGGTGGAGAGGTAATTCATATATCTGCAACAAGTAATAATCATATAAATGCTATGGACTTAAATAGTGAATATGGAGATGGTGCTAACCCAGTAATTTTGAAATCAGAGTTTATACTTTCTCTATGTGAACAGTTGATCGGTGGAAATAATCTTGGACCAAAGCAAAAAAGTATTATAGATAGATGTACTGCTTCGGTTTATAGACATTATCAACAAGGAAATTATCAAGGAGTTCCACCAACATTACAAGATTTTAGAGAAGAATTATTAAAACAAAATGAACCAGAAGCAAGAGAAATAGCCCTTGCGATTGAACTATTTACAAATGGTAGTTTAAATACCTTTGCTAAAAATACAAATGTTGATACTAATAACAGATTATTGTGCTATGACATTTTAGATTTAGGAAAGCAATTATTACCTATTGGTATGTTAGTAGTTCTTGATAGTATTTTAAATAGAATAACCACAAACAGGAGTAAAGGTAGAAATACCTTTATTTTTATTGATGAAATTTATCTATTATTTCAACACGAGTATTCTGCTAACTTCCTATTCACTTTATGGAAGCGTGTGAGAAAGTATGGTGCATATTGTACTGGTATAACACAGAATGTTGATGATTTATTACAAAGTCATACTGCTAGAACAATGTTAGCTAATAGTGAGTTTATAGTAATGTTAAATCAGGCTAGTACCGATAGATTAGAACTAGCAAAATTACTTAATATATCAGAACTACAAATGGGTTATATCACAAATGTAGGAGCAGGACAAGGACTATTAAAAGTAGGCAGTTCATTAGTTCCATTTATAAATAAATTTCCAACAAATACTAAACTATATAAACTTATGACTACAAAACCCGGCGAAGGTAATTAACAGTTAGGAGGTGGTTATCTTGGCAGACATTAAAGTCAAAGATATAGCAAAAAAAGGTGTAAAAACAATTAACAAAGCAGTAGTTCAAACCGAAAGATTTAAAGATAATATTGTAAGAACAAAAGAAAAAGCAGAAGAAACTGTTAGTAATGATATTAACAGTAATGAATATGCAAGTAATAAAATAAAGTTTGCTACTGATAGAGCCTTTGATGAAAGTGTTAATCAATTTAATAAACAAGGTCAAAAATCATTTATGAAAACCAAAGAAAATTATCAAAAATCAAAGGCAAAAATCAAACAATTAAAAAAGAAAATAAAAGATAAGAGAAAGGTAAAATCAACAGTTAAAAATACTAAAACTGCAATTAAGACAAGTAAAGAAGTAGCAAAGAAAACAGAAAAGACTGCAAAAGAAACAATTAAAGCAAGTAAAAGAGCAACACAAATTGCAAAAGAAACAGCCAAGAGAACTGCACAAGGAGTTAAAGTAGCAGTTAAAGCAACAGTATCTGCAATAAAAGCAATCATAGCCGGAACAAAGGCTTTGGTTGCTGCTATTGTTGCAGGAGGTTGGGTAGCCGTTATAGTTATTATAGTTATATGCCTAGTTGCTTTAATGTGTAGTTCAATTTTTGGTATATTTTTTAGTAGTCAAAAAACGAGTGCTAATTCTATTACAATGAATACAGTTGTAGCAGAATGTAATCAGGAATTTTCTGATAAGTTACAATCTATTCAAGACTCTAATCCACACGACGATTATGTTTTAGAGGGGAGTATGGCAAGTTGGAAAGATGTTTTAACAGTCTATACAATAAAACAATCTAATGGTGTGAATCAACAAGATGTAATGACAATAGATGATAATAAGAAAAATGTTATTAAACAAATATTCTGGGATATGAATAGTTTGACATCAGAAGTAAAAGATGAAATGGTTACAGAACAAGGAACTAATGCAGATGAAATGCCTAAACAGGTACAGAAAAAAGTATTGCATATCAAGATAAATACAAAGACACTAGAACAAATGAAAAATGATTATCATTTTTCACCTGCCCAGAATAAACAATTAGCAGAACTTACAGATAACAAATATGCAAGTTTATGGAACGGAGTTATTTATGGTGCTACTGATTCAGGCGAATATGTTAATTGGCGACAAGCAGGACAAAGTTGGTCTAATATAAAAATAGGTAATACTAATAGTACAATAGGAAATATTGGCTGTCTGGTTACTTCAATAGCAATACTAATTGAAAAGTCAGGAGTACCTACTCCAAATATAGAGCCATTTAATCCGGGAACATTTGTAGAAGCATTGAATAAAAATGGTTGCTTTGATGAAAGAGGTAATTTATATTACGGACCGATTAGTAAAGTTGTTCCAAACTTTAAATATGTAGGTAATGTCAATTTAAGAGGGAAAAGCAGAAATGAAAAATTAGCCTTAATTACTCAATATGTAAATGCAGGTTATTTTGTAACGGAAGAAGTAAAAGGAGCAACACCGGGAAATCAACATTGGGTTGCAGTCACAGGAGTAAATGGTAATAATGTTATTATGGTTGATCCAGCGTCTAATCAAACAGATATGTGGAGTGCATACGAGTGGAGTAAATCATCTCAATTTAATTATTTTAAGGCTGAGTAAGTATGCTATTTGCCATTTTAAAATTAAGTATAGGAATACTAATTCTATATACTAAAATAAAAAAGGTTATTTCTAAAATTAAGAGATAGCCTTGATACATAAATATTTTGCTAGAATATTGTAAAAATAGAAAAGATATGTTATAATATCAATAAGTAAAAAAACAAATAGTAATTTGAAAGTGAACTAATAGTATGTTTAATATTAGATAAAAAATTGATATATTGTTCTTGGATGGTGATAAAATGAATCAAGAAAAAATAGGAAAATTTATTGCTAAATTAAGAAAGCAAAAAAAATTAACTCAAGAACAGTTAGCAGAAAAATTAGGGATAACCAAAAATGCTGTAAGCAAGTGGGAAAGAGGATTGGGCTTAATGGATTTGTCATTGTTAAAACCATTAAGTCACATTTTAGAAGTCTCGGTTACGGAAATATTAAATGGTGAGAGATTTACTAAAGAAGAAATCGATTCAAAAAGTGAGGAAACTTTAATTGATACACTTGATTATTCTGCAAAAGAAATAAAAAAGGTAAAAAAGAATAAGTTTATAATAATATTATTAACAATAGTTATTACTATTTTGTCAATTGTAATATTAGACACAATTCAAGCAATAGTATTTAAAAATAGCCCAATAATAAGTTGGAGAATTGAAGATGCTAATGATAGTGATAGTTATGTAGACAAAGGTATTTTAATTGATACTTATTATTGTGTTAGCGATGATGTAATAACGGTAATTCCAACATTTAAAAATACAAATTATAATTGCCCATCAGAATAATAATTACAAATTACAATTTAGTGATTTGTTAAATAAATAGTAATTTGCCGATAATCATTTTTTGAACAAAAGTTGTAACTTTTTTAAAATATGTTACTATGTAGTTGATTATTAGTAGAATTAAAGCTTATTTTTATTAAAATAAGAACAAAATAAAGGAGGTATTGTTATGAAAAAGAAAAAAATTATTATTTTATCTATTTTAGTTATCTTTATAATTGCTATGATTTGTGGTGTAATTTGGTACTTTAACAATAGAAATTCAAATTATAAGCCAAATGGCAAATTAAATTATGATACAGTACTTGTGAATGAAGAAACAAATCCATATTATCAAGTTGGATTTGCTGATTATGTGTTTATAGGAAAGGTAGATAAGGAAATTGAAAGGACATTCTCAGATTATGGCTCAGCTAGAACTATATATGAAATCGAGGTAACAGAAAATTTGAAGGGTGATCTACAAAATATAATTAAAGTAACTTATCCTGGTGGATATGATAAAGATGGAACTCTTATATTGCATAAAGGTGATTATATAACGGATGAGGAATTACCAAAGATAGGTGAAAATTATATATTTGTGGGTATTGGACAGCCAAACGGAACAATATTATTACAAGATTTATATTCTGATACTCCATATACAGAAGAAAATAAAGAAAAATACTTGGACTATATTAATAATCAAGAGAATGTAGACAGAGAAAGATTTAAAAGTATTTATGAGAATTAGAAAAATGCAATAGTTGATTAACAATAACTACTTTTCTTTTTTATGCTATTATTGTAAAAGACAAATTACAATTTAGTAAGTAGATTTAAAATATAGGAAGAACAAAAAAGATCATTCAATTTTTGAATGGTCTTTTGTAGTTTAATCATCTAAATTTTCTTCTAAAAATAGGTCACTATCAAAGAAATCCTTTATAGTAATTTTGAGAGTTTTACATATTTGATAAATAACGTAAGAACTAGGGTTGGTAACTTTTGCAGATGTAATGCCTTGCAAAGTTGATGGAGCAACCAATGACAATTCTGCTAATTTGTTAGGTGTATAATTATATTGCATACATAATTCATATATTCTTTTACTAACTGCTTCTCTGAATAACAAACTTACCACCTCATTTCTTCTATATAATTTTAACGGATTTCCGTAAAAAATAATCACGGATATCCGTTGACTTTTGGCAAACAAAATGGTATAATCTGTAACAAGTTAATATATAACTTATTAAGATATAACTAATATAAGGCAGTACAATAGAAATTATTTTTGTGCTGCCTTTTAAAATGAAAGAAGGAAGTAGAATGTTTAAAGAAAAAATTGAAGAATATATTAGTAAATATCATTTTTTATATGCACACGATATACAAGTGCTATCAAATATTTTAATAGATACAGAGCAATATAAAGCAAATCTTGAAAAGTATAAAGAAAACGAAATAGAAAATTATTTAAAGTTTTTAGAATCATTTTTTCTGTTTACAGATTTAGAAATCTTTAATGGAAAAGGATTAAAATTTATTCAATATGATATAGACTATTTAGCAACTCCATCATACGCAAGAACATCTATTGTAATGACTTTGTTAGGAGAATATGGTTTTACTTTTGAGGAAATTTTAAATAATAATGCTTTATCTAAAAGAAAATTGATAAAAATTGAAGATGTATCTGTGATGAAATCTGGTAGTGATATGGCTTCATTAGAAAAAAGAGTAATGGCAATCCCAGAGTTGACAGACTATTATACTGAGTTATTAAGTGAAATATGTTTTGATAATTTAGTGCGATTAGCAGCAAAGCACATATTTGATCTAAAAAAAGACTGTATTAAATTGGTATACAAGTTATCAAAGATAAAAACAAAAGAACAAAAAAAAGAACTATTTTATTGTTTTGTAAATAGTTCTCCATACGATAAAGAATTGTTATTTGAAAGTCCAATACTTCAAGACTATGCTTTTACAAATACATCAAAAGGAGAGTATTGGCTAAATAATTATGAATTATTAAAGTGTGTGGTTCTTTAATTATTTATGATACATATCAATTCGAGGTGGAAGTTTCTTTGCTAGTTTTGCAGTTTCTTCATCAAATAAATCTTTTGGTGTTATATTAAAAGATTGTGCAATGAAATCTATATTTTTGCAAGTAAGATTAGCGTCACCAGTTTCAATAACACTAATGTAAGCCATTTTAAATTTAGTTTTATTAGCGTATTCTTCTTGTGTAAGTCCATGTTGGTATCTGTAATATTTAGTATTTAAACCAACGAGTTGCATTGATGTCATAAATAATACCTCCTTACTTATTTATATTATGTATTGTTAAGATAAAACTTAATCATATATAAATTATAAAGTTAAGAAGATAGTAACTGAACACCACTAAAACTTATTAAGATATATCTAAAATAGATATTTAGGAAAGAGAGTAGATTATGGAAAGTGAATTATTTTATCAAGTAGATAAGTTGCTTGATGATGAAGCAAATAAAATAGTAAAAGTCTTGCTTGAATTATATGAAAAAAAGACAATTGTTAATAAGTCTATGAGTAAACTTGTTAGAGAATTGGTAGATAATAAATTAAAATATTATGCTATTGAAATTGAATTAAGAGTTCGTTGTTTGTTACCGTATGAATATTATGAGGACTGTTCTGAAAAATATTCTTTAATGAATCGTTCTGAATATTCAAAAATACATATAGAAAAATATTCAAGATATTGTATGAAGAATGAAAGAAAAAATCATCTTTTGGCTGCACAGAGATTATCAGACATACTTATTAACCTATATAATAATAAAAGCAATGAAAAAGGATTACTTGAAATAGTATCAGATTATATAAAAGACCTATTGCCAGAACATAATGATAGTGTTGATGCTATGGCAATAATAATATATCTACAATCTGAAATAAGAAAGAGAGGTTATGAAATTAAATCAGTAGAACCATTTATAATGTCTGAAATAACTAGATAATTAGTGTGATATGAGAAATCATATCATTTTTTTGTTAATTTTTAACACTTTATGACAAAAAACTATCATTTCGCACATTTCGACAAATTTTGCAAAAATAATGTTGTATAATGTAATCATACATATAGCAATGCCAGGCTGTGTGATATATGAAATTAATTATAGTAGTTTTGATAATTAAATAAGGGCAATTAAAAGAAATAATTAAGCAGTACATATTTCTTTGACAACAAAAGAAGAAGATATATTACTGGTTAATTTTTCATAAGAGGGAGCAATACCTTACGCTATTACTCGTATAAAAATTAGGGCATTGATTTTTATAAGAAGTAGGAGTTGTTGTCCCTTATGATTGTGAGAGTAGTTCTTATTTGTTTGTTGGAAATTGATAGAAGCGATTATATTCATAAAGGGGTATCTTTCGCTCATAAACGTAAAAAAACAAGAAAATTAAATAATGCAGTTTTGATTGACGCTAATAGTTTGACTCAAAATATGAGTTTGACTATTGGCGTCTTTTCTTTTTGTGTAAAACTTTTTAGGTGCAGAAGCCCGCCAAAGTTCAAGTTTAAACAAAAAAACTTGAATGGAGGAAAGAAAGATGGCAGAAAGCCCTAAAAGAAGAAAATGTAAGGATAACCCTTATACATTAAATTATATTGAAGAAAAAAACATCTATACAATTACATTTAAAGATGTTAAAGGACATCTAAATAAAGTAGAAGTCAGTGAGGAAGTATATAGAGTTTTTGACAAGTTTGAACTGCAAGATATTAAAGAATTAAATGAATATGATAGACATATTGAACATTCAGAAATATTTGAAAACAACCTTGAATCAAGAGCAAAGGAAAAGCCTTCAAGTTTGGAAGATGAGATTATAAAGAAATCTACATTTGACGAACTAAAAAAAGCAATAGAATTATTGCCAGAGGTTCAAAAAAGAAGAATTAAAAAATATTATTTTGAAGATAAAACAGAGCAGCAAATAGCAGAAGAAGAAAATGCTACACAACAATCAGTACATATATTTTGGAAAGAGCATTAGAAAATTTAAAAAAATATTTAAAAATTAAAATTTAGTGTCTGTTATTTTGCATTTTAGTGAGGAAACAGTTGAAAGGGAGTTAATCCTTTTCCACCTGTTTCCTTTTATTTAAGTGGAGCAGGATGTGTTCTTTGAAAATTTGATACACATTCATCAGATACATTCCTGTTAGATTCAGCACTTTAACAAGTACGCTTGTCGGTCTATACTTGGTTATAAAATTAGGTAGCACCTAATTTGCGATTACATCTAACAGTATTAAAGATACTCCTGCATAGCCACAGACTCACGCAATGGGTGCAGCCCGGAGAGATCCTCGGGGAGGTGAAATTCCTGTGATATTGATTTAGCAAGTCAATAGTTTGATGAAATCCCGTACTGAGGGTATTAAGACAAATATCAGTTAAAACTAAAAAAATAAAAGAAATAAATATTATGAAAGTCAAGGTATTTATATGTACTTTGGCTTTTTTACATATTAAGGAGGAAATTTTAATGAAAAGAAAAAATTATAAAGTAAAAGTTAAATTGATATTTGAAACAACTATGGATCATTCACAAACAAGTATGCAAAAGGCACAAGAAGATGTTAATCGTGTTTTAACAGATTATTTAAAAGATAAGAAGTTAAACATTTTAAATCTATTTAATGATAGACCACCACGCATTATATATAAAGTTGAAAAGAAAGATGATTAAATCAGATATAAAAAAAGGAGATATTTATTATGCTTCATTGAATCCTGTTGTTGGAAGTGAACAGAAAGGAGAAAGACCAGTGGTGGTTATACAAAACAATTTAGGAAACAAATATAGTCCTACTGTTATTATTGCACCTCTAACAGAAGTGATAAAGAAAGCAGATTTACCAACTCACATAACAATATTTAGAAATGATTTTTTAAAATATGATTCAATGATTTTATTAGAACAATTAAGAACAATAGATAAAAGTCGTTTAATTTCATATCTTGGAAAATTAAAAGATAATCAGTTACAAAAAATAGATAATGCATTGATAAAAACACTATCCATTAACATTATTGGGTATTTATTTAGTTTAGGAATAGGAGAGTATAATGAAAAGAAAAATGAAAGAATATATAGTGACTATTATTTCAAGGAAACAAAAACAAGAGATTCAATTAAAAGCAACAAACAAAAAAGAAGCAAAAGAAATGGTCATTGATGTAATAACAAATACTTATTTATTTAAAAATCAAAAATTAAATAATATAAAAATAAAGTGTAGAAAGAATAGGAGGTTGATGTAATATGGAAGACACAATGATATTTTCAGTACACGAAGTTGCAAAAATGCTACATTCTAGTCCTAATTATGTGTATAAATTGATAAATAATGGTTATTTACCTGCAATAAAACTTGGAAGTGTTAAAGTATTAAAATCTACTTTATTAAAGTTTCTAATTGAGAATGAGGGAAAGGACCTTTCCGATATAAATTGTATTAAAAAACTAGATGTTAGTTTATTAGATAAATCATAATGGCTAGTGTAGGAATTAAAAAAAGAGGGAAGGTATATCAATATCAATTTGAAATAACACCTGTTAAAGGACAAAGAAAATGGATAACAAAGTCGGGTTTTAAAACAAAAGCAGAAGCACAAGAAGAAGGAAATAAGGCATACACTGAATATTTAAATGCAGGTATGCCTTTTAAAGATTGCAATATTTCATATACTGATTATTTAGATTATTGGCTTAATAATTATTGTAAAATAAATTTAAAATATAACACAATACAAGCATATAAAAATATAATTAAAAATCATATAGCCCCAAAATTAGGTAAATATAGATTGTCTACAATTACAAGTGTAAAACTTAACTCTTATATAACAGAAATATGTGAAGAAAATGATTTTGCTCCAACATATTTTAAAAATATATTAAAAGTGGTTAAGGGTTCTTTTCGTGACGCTTGTAATGTTTACGGCTTTATCAAATATAACCCTGCAAGAGATTTAAGATTACCAAGATTTGATAAAAAAAGAGAAGATGTAAAACATTTATATACACAAAAAGAAATAGATTTAATATTAAATAGATTTGCTGATAATGACACATTTACTTGTGTCTTTTTAACATCTTGTTATACCGGTATGAGAACTGGTGAGGTATGTGCATTAACTTGGGATGACATTGACCTTGAAAAGGGAATAATAAACATAGAGCATAATGTATATGATAAACCTAAAGATGATAAAGGAAGATGGTTTATAGGAACTACTAAGACTCAAACAGGAACAAGAAAAGTTCATATAAGTCAAACTTTAAAAATAGCATTACAGAATTATAAGAATAAACAAGACTATTTGAAAAAATTGTATGGAAGAAAATATATTTATTATAATCTTGAAGAAGTTGAAAATAAATATGGAAAAATAGTTGAACATAGAATAGTTAGAGAAGAAATAAGTAATAAAGATAGCAAAAGATATAATTTGGTTTTTACAAAAGAAAATGGAGCATATATAGGAACTGACATAACAAGGTATCCATATAAAATAATCCATAATGAGTTAGGAATAAAAAAATGTAGATTCTATGATTTAAGAGGAAGTTATGCAACTAAAATATTAAACAATGGTATAGAGATAAGAGATGTTGCTGATTTATTAGGTCATAAGAATATAGAAACAACAGAAAACTTTTATATTTCTAGCACAGAAAGTTCCAGAAAATATGCAACAGAATTATTTGATAATATATCAAAATCTGAAACAATAAATAAGATTATAGAATATAAGATTAATTCTCAATAGTTTGACTAATCCTAATATTTAGTATATAATTATAGACAAATATAAGTGAGGAATCCATATCTTGTCAAATGTATGATTTTTCAATTCGCACAATTCATTGAACTTTGAAATATGGTATAATGATGGCAGTGAACGGATGTGGACGGTGTCCACAATTTGTCCACAGTAGAGAAATATTTATAATATAAATAGTACGGATAATACAAATAATATAGATGTTACCTAGTCTGGAAAAGCCTGAAATACAGGTAATATTATAAATACAAATAATACAGATAATATGGGAGTACAAAGTTCATGTGGCTCTGGTAAGAAGTACAAACAGTGTTGTGGTAAATAACCTCACAAACCTTTATAAAATAAGGAATTGATAGAAATAGAAAAAACGATAAATTTGTCTACAGATGACAATTTGTTCACGACTTGTCCACATAGTATAAATAATGTGGACAGAATTAAAAAAATAAGTAAAAAGGATGCAGACAACATTTTTAAATGCTGACATCCTTTTTGCTTGTAGTGATTTTTGACATATTAATATTAATTTGTTATAATTTAAATGTAGTAAATCAATTAGTCATTCGCGTTTTACTACCAGATAAACAAATGTTTAAAGAAATAATGAAGAGCCTTAAGAATCTCCTCATGAATGACAAAAAATATACACATTAATTTTGTGATTGTTTTTTGTGCCGTATTCATGAAAGGAGGTTCTTTTTATATACAATCACATTTTATATTAAGAGAGGATGGTAGAAAATGAAAACAAACGAACATGATTTTTATAGTGAAATAGCCAATTGGTCTTTTGAAGATATTGACTATACTAGCGAAGTAATTACAAATTGGATTTATGAAGACGAAATAAAAAAACGTGTAAAAGAAAATACAAAAATTCTAGATTTAGGAACAGCAGCAGGAGAAAAAGTACTTAAAAATTTTCCAAATTGTGCTGAAATATTGGGAACAGATTTCTCTGATGAAATGATAGAAACAGCCAACAAAAATCTATTACAAAGTGGAAGAAAGAATATCTCATTTAGAGTTATGGACAATCTAAAAATGGATACTTCAGAAAATTACTTTGATTTAGTAACAGCACGTCATACAATAATTGATCCGCTGCAAATATATAAAACATTAAAAAAAGGTGGGCAACTTGTTATAAGAGGTGTTGATAAATTGGATTGTTGGTCTTTAAAAAGAATGTTTAAAAGAGGTCAAGCATATCACGATGTTAAGCCTATAAGCTTAATAGATTATGAAGCAATAATGGATGCAGGATTTAAAGAAGTAGAATTAATTCCACTTCATGTAATAGAGTACTATAATACAAAAGAAGATTTATATGCTTTACTAGTTAAAACTCCAATATTAGATGACTTCTCAGAAGAATCATTTAATGAATATGAAAGAAAACCAATAGAGAAGGAAACATTTGAAAAATATGTTAAACAAAACACTACTGAAAAAGGCATCAAATTAATCAGAAGATATTATGGAATAATTGGAAAAAAATAATAATTACTAGTATGAATGCTAACAGTTTTTGTTAGCGTTCTTTCTGTTTATAAAAGAACAAAATAATGATAAATATAACAAAAGTTATTAAATTTTGAAGATGAAATGAATAAAATTTAATTTGGTTAAATTCGAGCAAATTGATTGTTTAATAATGTAAAAAATAGTATAATATCTAATATAAATTAGCTAAAAAATATTAGGATAAGGAGGATAAAACATGGATAATAAATTAATTGGAAATGAGAAAAATATTTTGTTTTATAATGATGAAGAAGGCAATACAAAAGTAGAAGTACTATTAGAAAATGAAGACGTTTGGTTAAATGCCGATGCATTATCAACACTTTTTAATATTGATAGAAGTGGGATTGTAAGACATATTAACAATATTTACAAAGATGAAGAGTTGGATGAAAATAGCACGTGTGCAAAAATCGCACATATGGGTAATGACGGCAAACAAGTTTATAACACTAAGTATTATAATCTTGATATGATTATTTCTATTGGTTTTAGGGTTAACTCTAAAAAAGCAATTAAATTTAGAACTTGGGCAAATAAAATAATTAAAGATTATATGGTTCAAGGTTTTGCATTAAATGATGAAAGATTTTTAAAAGCAAAAAAATCTGATCAAGAGTATTTTAAAAGATTACTTGAAAGAATTAAATTAATTCGTACAAGCGAGAGAATGTTTTATCAAAAAATTACTGATATATTTGCTGAGTGTTCTATTGATTATGATAAAAATAGTGATACTGCAATAAATTTTTATAAAACTATTCAAAATAAATTTCATTATGCAATTACTGGAAACACTGCTGCTGAAATAGTTTATAATAGAGTGGATTCTAAAAAAGAAAATATGGGACTTACTACTTGGGAAAATTCACCTGATGGAAAAATTCTAAAATCTGATGTAATTATTGCCAAGAACTATTTAAATGAACAAGAAATTAAGAATTTAAATAATTTAGTAAACTTATTTTTGGATATTGCTGAAAATAATGCAGAAAGAAGTATAACTATGTATATGGAAGATTGGAAAAATGAAGTGGAAAATGCCTTAAAAGTTTTCCATTATGAAGTTTTAGAAGGAAAAGGAAAAATCTCACATAAACAAGCGGTAGAAAAAGCGGAAAACGAGTATGAAAAATATAAAATTATACAGGATAAGAATTATGTGTCAGATTTTGATAGACTATTAAGTGAAACAAAGCAAATTGAAAATAAATAAATTGCACATTTTATAAGATAAGAAAATATGATATACTTATATTAGTGAACGGATGTGGACAATGTCCACAATATGTCCACGTTGGAGAAATACTTATAGTACAGGTAATATCATAAATACAAATAATATAGATGTTACCTAGTCTGATAAACAAGGAAATCCGAATAATACTATAAGTATAGATAATACTGATAATATGGGAACATCCACTACTTGTGGCTCTGGTAAGAAGTACAAACAATGCTGTGGAAGAAATCAATAAGACTTGTAAAGCCCTTAAATCAAGGGCTTTTTATTATACAGTTTACAAGATTATTTTTTACATACGTTATTACATATGTTGTGAGGGCGTATATAAAACGTATGTAAATTGCTTTTTGAAATCTAAAAGCCAGTATTTTCAACGATTACAAAACATATGTACCACTGCCACTGTGGTAAGTTATAAAAAATAAATCTAAATTGTGTAAAAATAACATTTGCGATATAATGTCATTAATTGGAAAGGAGAGATTTTAATGGTTGATATGCATATCCATACAATATACTCTGACGGAGATAAAACAATAGAAGAAGTATTAAAAAAATGTGAAGAAAAGAAATTAGAGTATATTTCAATTACTGATCATAATACATGCAAAGGATATAATGATGAATTTCTAAAAAACAATACTATTTTTAGTGGAAAAATTGTTATGGGTGCAGAAATGAATGCAACACTTGACAATAGAAAAAGAATTGAATTTTTAGCATATAATATTAAAAATCCTAAAATAATTGAGGAATGGTCAAATAAATTTTATTCATATGATGTTTTACAAAAAAGATTTAATAGAGATAAAAATAAAATAATAGATATATGTAATAAGAATAATCTTGTATATGACTTAAATGCAATAAAAAAAGATATACCAGTAACTGACTTTTTTGTTGTATATATGTATTATGAATTAATAAAACATGAAGAAAATATGAAATATATGAGTGAATTTATGAATTCATTTAATGATTTTAGAAGAGGTGGCTTATCAAATCCTGATAGTATTTTCTATATGGGAGAAGATAATTCACCACAACCAATGTTTAGAGGTGTTGCAGATATAATTCATAAAGCAGGAGGATTAGTTTTCTTAGCACATCCATTTGAATATAAATTTGAAGATACAATAGGATTTATAGAATATTTAAGTAAAGAAGTTAAATTAGATGGGATAGAATGTTTCCATCCTTCAGCAGAAATTGATAATAGAATAGAGTTACTTTTAGATTATGCAAGAAAAAACAATTTATTTATTAGTGGTGGAAGTGATTTTCATGGAGATAAAAAACCAAATAATGACATTGGAGTTGGCTCTGGAAGTCTAAAAATTTCTAAGGAATATATTGAAGAATGGTGCGAAATATTAAAATAAACAATGCTTATTCTACATACGTTTTTACATACGTTCTGCTAGTTGTGCCGAGTGAATTTGAGTGTTCTCAAGTGCAAAAATGTGAAAAATAATGGGTAAAAATGCTCAGTAGTGTAGTAGAATATACCCAGAATAAAAGCCATGTGGAAGTGGGAAGAAGTATAAGAATAGCTGTGGAAAGTAGTATAAAATAAGGGAAATATTTAAATTTTTAAAAAGATAAATTAGTTCGAGTTTTATAACTTGTCCACAAAATATTAAAAATGTGTAGTAAAATAAAGGTGTGAACAATGATTATATTTGTTGACACCTTTTAAAATCTAATAGAAATGGAGGTATAACAATGGAAGAAAATAACAATAATATTGTAATTTTATCAAACTGATGATGGAACGACAAAAATAGATGTAAAACTTGAAGATGAAACAGTATGGTTATCACAACAACAGATGGCTGACTTATATGATACGACTAAACAAAATATAAGTTTGCATATTAAAAATATTTTTGATGAAGAAGAATTAGACATAAATTCAACTGTCAAGGAATTCTTGACAGTTCAAAAAGAAGAAAATCGAAAAGCTGAAAGAAAAGTTAAATATTACAATTTAGATATGATTTTATCTTTAGGATATAGAATAAAATCGAAAGTTGCTACTAATTTTAGAAGATGGGCGACTGAAAGATTAAAAGAATATATGATTAAAGTTTTCACTATGGACGATGAAAGACTTAAAGGTAATGGTGGAGGTAATTATTGGAAAGAATTACTTGCTAGAATTAAGGATATTAGGTCATCAGAAAAAGTATTATATAGGCAAGTCCTTGATTTGTATGCAACTTGAGTAATTAGTTTATTCTTTAAGCTTTTCCTAGTAGCTTTACGAGTTCTAGAAGATAGAATATATTTTTCTCTTAATATTTGTCCAACTTCTGCAATAGATAAAAATATATGCTCTCTGTCTGCTAGGTACTCTGTGAATTGAGTATATGTACAATCAAAATATTTTGATTGATACAGAGTTTCAATTGTATCTTTTAATTCGATTGAGATAGCGTGTTTAGATTTTCTACCTCTGTTACCATGTATGAAAAATTCTTTACCATATTCTTTGTATCCAGCAATTAATCTATTTATCTGGCGAATACTCTTTAATCCTTGTACGTTCTTTATTGCCATTTGTTTCAACCAATTTTTTAATAACAGTATATTTTTCTTGTTCCTTCAATGTCAACACAACCTTTCTCATATTGTCCTCCTTGGATTTAAATGATAACAATGGTATATCATTTAAGAAAACAAAATTTTATTAGTTGGGACATTTTCTCATTTCTTTACTTAAGACATTATCACATTTCTTTCATAAAAACATATAAAGTTTACACAAGCTATTTGACAACCGTGAAAATTTATGTTAAAATAAAAAAAGTTTTAAGAGTATATCTAAAAAATAATTAAATTTTGAGCGATATAGGATAACCTAGATAGATGGTTATTTACACTGTGTATAGATTTTAAAAGTCTTGCAAAGGAGTCTTAATAGGATTTCTTTGTGAGGCTTATTTTTATAAGGAGGAAAGTGATAGTAATGAATAAAATACAAGATGAACTAAAATTAGTGTTTCCAACGCCAGAATATAAAACTCAAGTTGAAGAATATCTACAAGAATTTTTTGATAATGGAGAGTATGAAATTGCAGGAGATGGTGGATTAGACAGAATTAAAAATTTTGAAGAATGGCTACTAAAAGTACAAAAGGATTTATCAGAAGAAAGTATTGAAGATAATAGGATTCCTGCAACATTATATTTAACAGTAAGAAAATCTGATAATAGAGTTGTTGGAAATTTACAAATCAGACATAAATTAAATGAAAAATTATTACAATATGGAGGACATATAGGCGATAGTGTAAGACCATCTGAAAGAAGAAAAGGTTATGCTACAGAGCAAATAAGATTGGCATTAAAAAAATGCAAAGAATTAGGTATTGATAATGTTTTAATGGATTGTGATAAAACTAATATAGGCTCTGCAAAAAGTATTATAAATAATGGTGGAATTCTTGAAAATGAAGTATATATTGGTAATGAATTAGTGCAAAGATATTGGATTAGTTTGAATAAAAGATACGCTAATAGGCATGTCACTGGAAAATCACAAAATACATTATATAAAATTAATTCAGTAGCAAGCAATGAATTTACAGGAGATATTTGCTATTACCATTTTAAAGAGATTATTAATAAAATTACGATACCCAATGGTAAATGTATTTTGGACAATGGATACAAATGGATTGAATTTTATGATTATAATTCAAAAATAAAATTAACAGCTATATATGATGAAAATAGTCAAATTGTAGAATGGTACTTTGATATTGCAAGAAAAATAGGAAAAGAGAATGATGTACCATATGAAGATGATTTATATCTAGATGTTGTTGTAACTCCTACAGGAGAAATAATTTTACTTGATGAAGATGAACTTCAAGGTGCATATAATAGACTAGAAGTAAATAAAGAAGAGTATGATATGGCTTATAATGAAGCAAATCAACTAATGAAAAAATTAGAGAATAATAAAAATAAACTAGAAGAATTTACAAATAGATATTTAAAAGAATTTCAAGATAAATAAAAAAAGTGATAATATATGAAATATTTTAAAAAATTAATAGGAGATAGAATATATTTATCTCCAAAATTTATTGGGAAAATAGTATTGATAATACAGAAATAAAGTCTTCTTGCGGAAGGGGCAAGAAGTATAAGAATTGTTGTGGAAAATAATTATATTAGTTAATTTAAAGTAAAGATGTTGGAAGTATACTAACATCTTTACTTTTTATAAAAAATTAGTGCAAAATTGTTATTATATGATATAATAACCTGGAAAAGATTATGAGGTACAAATTATGATATTAAATAAATCACCAATTTGGGTATATAATTTAATTATAATTACTTCCGTAATTATTGGAATGATATATATATATTTGTCATTAAAAAAAGATAAATGCGAATATAAAAAAATATATCTTTTCTTTATTACGTATGTTGTTTTTGCATTTGTTTTTGGAAAGCTATATACTTTTATTATATCAGGAAACAATAGCTTTTTAAAATCAGGATTATCATCTTACGGTGGGCTAATTGGAGTTCTTATTGCATCAATTGTTTTTGAAAAAATTCATCCAACAAACAGTAAAATCATTAAATACACAGCTTTATCATTACCATTAGTATATAGTGGTACAAAAGTTGCTTGTTTTCTAGCAGGATGTTGTTATGGAATTCCATATAACGGAATTTTTTCAGTAACTTATGTTGATGGATTAAATATTTCACTATTTCCAATCCAAATTGCTGAAACAATATCATTTTTAGTTATATTCATTGTATGTAATAGCTTGAAAAAGAACAAATGGATTACATATATAACTCTAATAGTAACTATATTAACTAAATTGTTTTTGGACATGCTAAGGTATGATCATCTTAGAATTTTAATTACACCAAATCAAATTGCAAGCATTGGTTTACTTGTAATCGTAATTGCTGTGTATATATATAATTTTGCTAAATCTTTAAAAGTATAATCTTATACTAAATAAAGCATAATAAATTTAGGAGGTATATAAAATGAAAGAAATTAAATTAAAAATAGAAGGAATGCATTGTGCAGGATGTTCTAATAGATTAGAAAAAATATTAAATAATGTAGACGGAATAGAAAGTGCTAAAGTAAGCTTAGAAGAAAAATCGGCAGATATAAAATATAATGAGGAAGAGGTAGAATTAAATACAATTCTTCAAGAAATAGAAGATGCAGGTTTTAAAGGAGAATAATACATGAAAAAAGTATTATTAAAAATAGAAGGAATGACTTGTAGCGCATGTTCATCAGGCTTAGAAAAATATTTAAATAAACAAGATGGAATAAAACAAGCAAATGTAAATTTAGTTATGAATAATGCAAATATTGAATATGATGAGCAAAAATTAACATTAGAGCAAGTTGAAAAATTTATAGAAAAAGCAGGATTTACAAGTTTAGGAATTGATGCATTTGAAAAAGAGAGTAAGAAAAAAGGTACTGAGAAATATAAACTAATTGCAATAACAATAATATCATTAGTTATATTATATATATCAATGGCACACATGGTAGGTTTACCAGCTATTCCATTTTTAAATATGATGCATCATCCTGTAAATTATGCAATTGCATTATTAGTACTAACTGTAATTGTTATAATTTTAGGTAGAGATATTTTGAAAAATGGATATAAAAACTTAATACACAAAACACCTAATATGGACACTTTAGTAATGATTGGAGTATTGGCAAGTTTCATATATAGTATATACGGTACAATTCAAATATTAAAAGGAAATACTCAGTACGTAGAAAATTTATACTATGAATCAGCTGCAATTGTTATATTCTTTATTGAGATAGGCAGATATATTGAAAACAAAAATAAAGATAAAACCAAAGAGGCGCTAAAACAGCTTATGACAATAACTCCTAATAATGCAACGATTTTGAAAGATGGACAAGAGGTAAAAGTTACATTAGATGAAATTAAAAAAGGTGATATTGTTATTTGCAAACCAGGTGAAAAAATAGCAGTTGATGGAGAGGTTGTTCAAGGAACTACACATATAAACGAATCATTTATAACTGGGGAGAGTGTACCTGTAAAAAGAGAAGTAGGCTCTAAAGTAATTGCAGGAAGTATAAATTATGAAGGAACAATTCAATATAGAGCAGAGAAAATAGGAAAAGAATCAACTGTGTCAGAAATAGTAAAACTAGTAGCACAAGCAACAAGTACAAAAGCTCCAATAGCTAAAATAGCAGACAAAATATGTGGATATTTTGTACCAACTGTTTTAGTAATTGCTATAATTATATTTGGTATATGGTTAATAATTTCTAAGGATTTTTCTGTTGCAATAAATATATTTGTAAGCATATTAGTTGTGGCATGCCCTTGTAGTCTTGGCTTAGCAACTCCACTTGCAATTGTTATTGCATCTGGAAATGCAAGCAGAAAAGGTATATTAGTAAAATCAAGTGAGACATTAGAAAATGCTCATAAAGTAAAGACTATTTGCTTTGATAAAACAGGAACATTGACAAAAGGAACTTTAACAGTTTCTAGGATGTATAACTATAGTAATAAAGATGAAAAAGAATTATTAAAAGATATAGCAAGTCTAGAAAATAAATCAGAACATCCAATAGCAAGAGCAATTGTAAATAAAGCACAAGAAGATAATATTAGGTTGATAGATGTAAAAGATTTTAAAGCTATTCCTGGATTTGGAATAGAGGGAAAAACAGCTGATGAAAAGCATTATTTAATTGGTAATAAAAAACTAATGTTAGAAAATAATATTGAACTAACAAATAGCGAAGATGAGCAAAAACTAATAAGTGATGGAAATAGTATTTTATTTGTAAGCTTAAATAAAAAGCTAGTAGCCTTGTTAGGTGTAAGTGATGTTATAAAAGAGAATGTTCCACAAGTAATAACAGAATTAAAGAGCAAAAACATTGATGTTGTAATGCTAACAGGTGACAATGAAAAAACAGCAAACGTAATTGCTAATCAAATAGGAATAACAAATGTTGTTGCAAATGTTACTCCAAAAGAAAAGGCAGAAACTATAAACAAACTAAAGGAAAAAGGATTAGTAATGATGTGTGGAGATGGAATAAATGATAGTGTTAGTTTAGTAACTGCTAATATTGGAGTTTCTGTATCAAGTGGTACAGATATTGCAAGAGATTCAGCTCAAGTAGTTATTATAAATGACAACTTAGAAAGAATAAATGATTTATTAGATATCAGTAGTAAAACTGTAAGAAATATAAAACAAAATCTATTTTGGGCGTTTTTCTACAATGTATGTATGATTCCAATTGCTGCAGGAATTTTACAACCATTAGGAATCACACTAAATCCAATGATAGCAGCGTTTAGCATGACAATTAGTAGCTTAACAGTAGTACTAAATGCATTAAGATTAAGAAGAAAGTAGTAAATGTCAGCATATATTTGGCTGGATTTTGATTTTTGAAAAGGATGTGAGAAGATGTTAGATTTAGAAGAAAACTCTAAAAAATTACAAGAACTAAAAAAACGTTTAGAACAGATAGGTGATTCACTTTGATGTAGAAAACAAAGAAAAAGAGTTAAAAGAGTTAGAAAGTAAAATAACTGAAAACGATTTTTGGAATGATACAGATAATAGCTCAAAAGTTTTAAAACAAATTAATAGCTTAAAATCAAAAGTAGAAGGCTTTAAAAAATTAAATAATGAACTCAATAATTTACTTGAAATGAGTGATCTTTTACAAGTTGAAGAAGACGAAGAATTAGCGAAAGAGTTGTTGAAGTCTACAGATACATTAGAAAAAAACATAGAAAAATTGGAAATAACCACTTTATTATCTGGAAAGTATGATAACAATAATGCAATACTAACCATTCATCCAGGTGCTGGAGGAACAGAGGCTCAAGATTGGGCTGAAATGTTATATAGAATGTATACGAGGTGGGCGAATGCTAATGGTTATGAAGTAAAAGAACTTGACTATCTTGAAGGTGATGAAGCAGGGTTAAAAAGTGTTACATTTTCTGTGAATGGTGATTATGCCTATGGATACTTAAAAGGTGAAATGGGAGTACATAGATTAGTTAGAATTTCACCATTTGACGCAGGTGGAAGAAGACATACATCTTTTGCTTCTGTTGAGGTTTTACCAGAAATAACAGATGATATTGAATTAGATATTAATCCTGATGATATAAAAATGGATGTTTATAGAGCGTCTGGTGCAGGTGGTCAACATATAAATAAGACATCATCTGCAGTAAGACTAACACATATTCCAACAGGAATTATTGTAGCATGTCAAACTGAACGTTCACAATTTCAAAACAGAGATACTGCAATGAAAATGCTAAAATCCAAATTATTAAATTTAAAAGAAAAGGAACAAAAAGATACAATTGATGAATTAAAAGGTATACAAATGGATATTGCATGGGGAAGCCAAATTCGTTCTTATGTATTTTGCCCATACACTTTAGTAAAAGACCATAGAACTAATTATGAGGTCGGAAATGTTCAAGCTGTAATGGATGGAGATTTAAATGGATTTATTGATAGTTATTTAAAATTTAATTTGGAAAAGTAACAAAAAAATTTGATAAACATATTATATACAAGTCAAGTTTAAAATTAAATTGGCTTGTATTTTTTGTATAAGGATTAGTGGTTCTTATGAAAGTAATTAAATTTGGAGGAAGCTCAATTGCTGATACTAATAAGCTAAAACTAGCTGCACAAAAGACTATTTCATTTTTAGAGAGTGGGGAAAAGGTAGTTGCTATTTTATCAGCGCAAGGTAAAACAACAGATAATTTAATAAAGGAAGCAAAAGAATTGACAGATGAACCAAATAAAAGAGAACTGGATGTTCTAATGTCTGTTGGAGAGCAAATGGCGTGTAGCAAGTTTGCAATATTATTACATAGCTTAGGCTATAAAGCTGTTTCATTAACAGGATGGCAAGCCGGAATAGTAACAGATTCAAATTACACAGAGGCTAAAATTCAAGACATATACCCTAAAATGATTTGGAGTGAACTAGAAACTAATGATGTTGTGGTTATAACAGGATTTCAAGGAATAAATGAAAATAACAAAATAACAACATTAGGAAGAAATGGCTCAGACACGACAGCTATTGCGATTGCAGCTGCTTTGGAACAGGATGAATGCTATATTTTTACAGATACAAATGGTGTTTATGATAAAGATCCATATAAGCATAAAAATGCTAAAAAGTTAGATTATATTTCTTATGATGATATGGAAAAAATGGCTAAGAATGGCGCTAAAGTCTTACATGATAGGTGTGTAGTATTAGCTAAAAAGTATGGTGTAAAAATAATAGTTAAAAATACATTTAATGATGAAATAGGAACAATTGTAGGAAAGTAATAAATACTTTCCTTTATTTTTGTTCTAAATGAGACAAGACCTGAATATATATAAATAGACTTGTTTTTAAGGAGTGATGGATATGCCATTAGAAGAAAGAAAATCAATGTCAAGTATGACAAATGTAATTCAAAATATTGTTTTAGAGAATAGAGAAAAATTAAATATTACAGGAGTATTAGATGTACTTAGTTTTGATGATCAGATAGTTATTTTAGAAACTGAGTTAGGTTTGCTTACAGTAAAAGGAGAAAATTTAAGAATAAATAAATTAAGCTTGGACACATCAGAAGTAACAATAGATGGAGCAATATATCAACTTGCATATAGTGAAAAAGATAGTATGGAGAAGAGTGGAGGTATTCTAGGAAAAATCTTTAAATAAGGTATTGCAAAATAATTAGAATTTTCACAGCGTAAAGCTCAAATTGAAGGGAATGAGTTTAAAATGGAGCAACTATTTTGCTTAATTGCTTTTACAGCCACGGGAATAGTTATAGGAGTTTTATTTGATATTTTTAGAATATTACGTAGAAGTTTTAAAACAGCTGATTGGCTAACGACTTTGCAAGATATTTTGTTTTGGATATTAGCAGGTTTTGTTATATTATTTTCTATATTCAAATTTAATAATGGAGAAATTAGAAGTTATATATTTGTTGGAATTTCATTAGGAGTATTAATATATATGCTAACACTTAGCAAATATATTGTGAGATGTTCAGTTATCATAATAAAATTTATAAAAAAAATAATTTCTTATCCAGTAAATTTAATTATAAAAATAACTAATTTTTTAATTATTAAACCTATAAAATTTTTAGTCAAAAAAATATCTACATTTTTCAAAAAAATATTTCATAATACGACTAATATAATGAAGAAAAAATCAAAAAATAAAATTAAATTGCAGGAAAAAGAAGGAATTTTATGAAAAATGTAGAAAAAATAATTAGGGTATGTTATAATATTACAAGAAATTGATTAAGGAATGAAGACACAGATGAAAAATAAAAAAATAAATTTTAAAAGAATTATAATTATTGCAACTTTAATTTATGTTGTTTATACTTTTTTTGTTCAACAAAAGGAATTAAATGCTTATAAAGCAGACAGCAAAAGGTATTCAGAGCAAATTGCTACTGAAGAAGAGAAAAAAGAAAAATTACTTGAAACAAAATCAAATATAAATTCTAAAGAATATATCGAGCAAGTGGCAAGAGAAAAATTAGATATGTATTTGCCAAATGAAAAAGTATACATAGATATCAGTAAATAATTTTATATAAATCACAAATATAATGAGAAAAGAGATTCACTCTTCTCTCGTTATATTATACTTGTTTATCCAGTTATCTTAATTAAATTTTAAATTCTAGTTTTATAATTCCAAATAATAATTAAGTAAGAATTAATATATAAATTATATAATATGGGGGAAAGTGTATGAATTTAGAAAATTATACATTAGTTGAGCTACGTCAACTTGCAAAGGAAAAAAAAATAAAAAATAGTTCAAAGCTAAAAAAAGATGAACTAATACAAGAATTGTCTGAAAATGATCTTTCAGGACAAGCTTGTGATGAAACAATCGAATCTAATGCTCATGCTGAGGAATATATTGAAACAGATGTAACTTCTGGTAATATAGCAGAACCATCAAATGGATCATATAAGCTTACAAATGCAGACGATGAAATTGTTGAAGGAATATTAGAAGTATTACCAGATGGGTATGGATTTTTGAGAGGAGAAAATTATTTATCAACACCAAAAGATGTATATATATCACCTATACAAATTAGAAGATTCAGATTAGACAAAGGAGACAAAATAAAAGGTATTGCAAGATTGCCAAAGGAAGGTGAAAAATTCCCAGCATTAATATATGTTGGTGAAGTTAATGGAGAAGCACCAGAAAAGGCATATAGAAGACAAAAATTTGATGATTTAACACCTATTTATCCAGAAGAAAGAATCAGACTTGAAACAGTTCCAAATGAATATGCAATGAGAATCATTGACTTAATGTCACCAATTGGAAAAGGCCAGAGAGGGATGATAGTTGCTCCACCAAAAGTTGGAAAAACTACATTATTAAAAAAGATTGCAAATAGTATTACAACAAATAATCCAGAAATAGAATTAATAGTACTTTTAATAGACGAACGTCCAGAAGAAGTTACAGATATGAAACGTAGCATCAAAGGAGATGTTATATATTCTACTTTTGATGAATTGCCTGAGCACCATGTAAAAGTAGCAGAAATGGTACTAGAAAGGGCTAAGAGATTAACAGAGCAAAAGAAGGATGTAGTTATATTATTAGATAGTATTACACGTTTAGCAAGAGCATATAACTTATCTATACCATCTTCAGGAAGAACATTATCTGGTGGTTTAGATCCAAGTGCATTACATAAACCTAAAAAATTCTTCGGTGCAGCCAGAAATATAGAAAATGGGGGAAGCTTAACAATTTTAGCTACTGCATTAATAGAAACAGGAAGCAGAATGGATGATGTTATATTTGAAGAATTTAAAGGTACTGGTAATATGGAAGTTCACTTAGACAGAAAATTATCAGAAAAGAGAATTTTCCCAGCAATTGATATAAATAAATCTGGAACTAGAAGAGAAGAATTATTATTAGAACCAAAAGAATTAGAAACAGTATTTGCATTAAGAAAAGCTATGTCAACAATGTCAGTTGCAGATGTTACTGAAGAATTAATTACACAAATGGTTGCAACAAAAAATAATAATGAATTTTTAGATAAGATGTCATATTTTTTAAAAAATTCAAAATAAGGTAATTATTGTATATTTATATTTTAGGGCATATAGAGAGGATGCCTTAAAATATAAATACTCAATTGCGCAAAATCAAAGTTTTGTGCAAAAAGAGATAGGAGTAAAATATAAAACCATACATATATGGTCCTACCCACAAAATCTTGCAATTCCTTGCTATTACTAGTATTTAAGCTGTTTATTCTAACAACAAACTATATTACTTCCTTATAAAACTCTCTTAAATTTGATTCTGAAGCCTCATTATTTTTAATTATTCTTGGTTGGATTTTTTTTCATTATTGTAACCACATATTTTAAAAAAATTTATATAACTTTAGATTATTTTTATAAAAATTTCACAAATCCTCATATTTCAATATTTTGCTCAATTATTCAAACAACAAGTTATATGTCTGAAAAATAAAAACGCCTTAAAATCGATTCTCGTGCGTCGCTTTTTTAGCCTTTTTCGAGCATTTTTAATAAATGCCTAAAAATCAGCATTTCTACTAAAAATTATATAATAAACACTAGATTTATAAATTAGCATATCTAATCATAAACATATAACTTGTTTGATTAAATATAAAAATGTCTTAAAATCGATTTTAGCGTGTTATAATTGCAAAATTATATTATGG
>OJRD01000271.1_pt1 | contig 38998 bp, 35 predicted proteins | sample 1599051 | NCBI WGS metagenome assembly OJRD01 (sample SAMN03922523, study PRJEB24848) | human gut metagenome | isolation source: stool sample | host: Homo sapiens | place: Germany | collected 2010-02 | reverse complement strand
ACCCCTCCCTGCCTCTGGCCCGCGCGGAGCGCAAGCCACTTGACCATAAGAAAAACTTAATCCGCGCCACCAGCGCGCACTCTCACTCAACGAAACCCTATCCCTATATGACCATTCCTTTTACTTTCCCACACAGAACCTCTCAAACACCTCATTGATGACCGTCTCCGAGGCGTTCTCCCCGGTCAGCTCACAGAGGGCGTCCAGCGCATCGTCCACACAGACCGACACAGCATCCAGCCCCAGCCCCTGTGCGGCGTCCAGCGCACCGGACACTGCATCCCGGGCGCGGGTGGCAGCGGAGAGCTGCCGCTGCCCCGAGAGGCTGGCGGCGTGGGGATCGATCTGGCTCGTGCCCAGCAGACGGGCCACAGCCGCTGCGATGACCTTCCGCGCCCCCTCCTCCTGACAGCAGACCGGCAGCACCATCGCAAAATAGGGTGCGATCCACTCGGCATCGAACTGGGAGGGCTTGTCCTCCTTGTTGACCAGCGCGATGGCCGGACGGCCCGCGCAGCGTTTTGCCAGCTCCAGATCCTCTCGGGTCGGGCGCTCTGAGCCGTCAAAGACGGCGAGGATCAAGCCCGCTTCCTCCAGCTTCTTCCAGCTGCGGCGGATGCCCTCGGCCTCGATGGCGTCCTCCGTCTGGCGCAGACCGGCGGTGTCGAAGAGGTTCAGCCGGACATCGCCCAGCTGGACGGCCTGTTCCACCACATCCCGGGTCGTGCCCGCTACCGGCGTGACGATGGCCCGGTCGAACCCGGCCAGCAGATTCAGAAGGGTGGATTTGCCCGCGTTCGGCCGGCCCACGATGGCGCAGTCCACGCCCTCGCGGAGGACAGCGCTCGCATCATAGCTCTGGATGAGGGCATCCAGTTCCTGCTCTACCCCGCCCAAAACGGCGCAGAGATGGCTCTGGCTCAGCTCGGGGACATCCTCCTCCGGGAAGTCCACCCAAGCCGCCAGATGGGCCTGCAAGGTCGTCAGCGCGTCCTTTTGTGCCGTGATCTTCCGGGACAGCGCACCGTTCAGGGAGGCATTCGCCAGTGCTGCCCCCTGTCGGCCATCGGCAGAGATGAGGTCCATGACCGCCTCTGCCTGCGTCAGGCTGAGCTTGCCGTTCAGGAAGGCGCGGCGGGTGTACTCGCCGGGGGCGGCAGGCGATGCGCCCGCCGCGATGCAGGCTTCCACCAGCCGCCGGGCCACCGCACTTCCGCCGTGGCAGGAAAGCTCCACCACATCCTCGCCGGTGTAGCTGTGGGGTGCGCGGAAAAACAACGCCACCCCCTCATCAAAAGCGTCCTCCCCTTCCACGAATGCGCCGAACATGGCCGTATAGCCCTTGGCCTCCGCCACCTTCTTCGACGGGTTGGCCGGGCGGAACACCCTCTCCGCCACCTCATAGCTTTCCGGGCCGGACAGCCGCACGACGGCGATGCCGCCTGCGCCCGGGGCCGTTGCGATGGCCGCAATGGTCGAATGCTGCATCTTCTCCCCTCCTTGTTCGCAGATGAATACAGTATATTCTACCACGAACCGCCAAAAAAAGAAATATGCTGCGCAAAAAGGGCGTGCAGCCCCGAAAGACTGCACGCCCCGCTGCGTGTAAGAAAAAATCAGAATGCGGCAATATCCGCCGTGGTGATCGCCTTGCTGGGCAGGGTGCGGCTGTCGGCGTTCTCCGACAGAGCCAGCTTGCCCTCGCGCAGCAGCTTGACGGCCTTCTGGTGGTCGGCAGCGTTCCAGTTGTTGCCCACGATCTTCCAGTTGTTGTTCACATGCGGCTCGATGGTGCCGCCCTTGACGGTGCGGATGTACTCGCCCAGCAGCTCGCGGACGCCGCCCACATCGCCGCGCACGTCGATCTCCAGCAGCTTGGGCAGCTCGTCGCCGGGTGCGAAGATGTCAGCATAGGTCAGCAGCTGGGTGGTGGCACGGTAGTTGTTGACGGCCACCACGAAGACGTCGCTGTCCTCCACCGGACGGCCATCCATCCAAGTCAGGTTATGGATGCGGTTGCCCGGCTGCTGAGAAACGTCAAGGTCGTACTTGACACCCTCAAAGGCATCGTACAGGTAGTAGCGGATGGAGGAGTCGAAGGCGATGGTCACGTCGCCCGGCTCCCAGGTCTTGAAGAAGGCAGCCGACCACTCCATGAACTTGCGCAGCTGCAGGCCGTTCATCTGCAGCTTGTACAGGGTGTTCTGGTAGGTGTAGATGCTTGCCATGTCGCACTTGCGGATGGTGCCCTCCCGCATCTGGGAGGTCATGGAGGTCAGGGCCGTTGCTGCCACCTGAGCACCGGTGTAGTACATCTGTACCTCGTTGACGAAGTCCAGCAGAGCGGTATCCTGCACCATGGCCTGCGGCAGACAGTCGATCTCGTTCTCGGGGGCCAGATCGCCGCCGACCAGCTGGCCGATGGGGGTGACAGCGTCGTCCTTGGCGCGCTGGTCGTACTCAGCCAGCAGAGCGGTCAGCTCGGGGTCGGGAGCGTAGTCCTTGATGGTCAGGTTCTCGGAGGTGCGGTCCTTCACCTTCCACTTGCCGGTCCAGTCGCGCTGGAGGTAGATGTGGATGTCAGAGACGGTGGCACCGGCGTTCTTGTTCTCCACCACCAGCACGCCGTTGATCATCATGTTGGGGATGCTCCTATGGCCGTGGGCGGCGACGATGACGTCGAACTCCGGGCAGGCGTTGGCCAGATCGGTGACGCCGGAGCCGTAGACGCCGTACTCGTTGTCGGTGTCCATGTGCATGACGCCAAGGATGACGTCCACCTTATCCTTGATCTTGTCGATGATCTTGCGGCTCTCGTCCACGGGGTTGGTGACGGTCCAGCCCTCGAGGTTCTTGGCATCCCAGCGGGTGATGTTGGGCGTGACCATGCCGATGACGCCGATCTTGACGCCGCCCTTGTTGATGATGGTGTAGCCATCCGCCAGAGGCTTGCCCTCGGGGCTGTAGACGTTGCCGGTCAGGACTTTTGCCTTCTGCTGGGAGAGCACCTTTTCCAGCGTGGCCATGCCATAGTTGTACTCGTGGTTGCCGGTGACGTAGATGTCATAGCCGATGGCGTTCTGGGCAGCGATCATGGGGTGGACATCGTCGTTCAGGAACAGCTCGGCAGAGTTTGCCTGAATGGTGTCGCCTGCATCCACGACCAGCGTGGTCTTGGTGCGGTTCTCCTTGATGGCGGTGGCCTGCTGGGCTACGCTGCCGGAGGCGTCTGCCTTGTTGGCAGCGTAATCCCACGGGTCAAACTTGCCGTGGGTGTCGCTGGTGGCGAGGATCTGCAGGTCCATGCTCCACAGGTCCTTGATGCCGGCTGCCGAAGCGGCAGGGGCCAGACCGCCCATTGCGGCGGCAGTGGCCGATGCACCGGCCACACGCAGGAAATTGCGGCGGGAGATCTTATTCTGTTCCATAGTAATTCCTCTCTTTTCGGCTTGGTATAGATTCCGAAGCACTTGTAGCTTTAGTATAAAACTTGCCCGCCCTGTTTTACAATGTACAAGTAGGAGAAAAATTTCTCTCAGAATTAGACATATTCTCCAATTTTCCGATAAGAACGACTTTTCTTCCGAAACGATTCTCTCACAAATGCTTTTTATCGTAAACCATCTTCACGAAAAGAACAGGTAAATTTATAGTATTTCCTTTTATGCAAAAAGACCCTCCCCCACAGCGTCCGTGCTGCGGGAGAGGGTCTTATCGATTTGCGTTTACAGCTCGATCTTGCCGAAGCTCAGATCAGCGAAATCATCCACACGCTCGGTGCGCTTGGGTGCCACGGGGGCAGCGCTCTCGGCGTCACGCGGGGTATAGGTGCGCTCGGGCACATTGGAGCGGTAGCCGTTGCGGGGGCCTCCGCTGCGGGGGCCGCGGCCATTCCGGCCGCCGTTGCCGCCGCGATGGTAGCTGCCGCCACGGCCATTGCTGTTGCGGTCACGACCGCCGCGGGGGCCGCGGGGACGTGCATTTGCGCTCTCGGCCACAGCGTTGGGGTCGGTGGAGTAGATGACCACACGGCGGTCACGGCCCTCGCCCTTGCTCTCGCTGCGGACGCCCTCCATCTTGCCGATGGCAGAGTGGATGATGCGGCGCTCGTAGGGGTTCATCGGTTCCATCGCAAAGCTGCGGCCGGTGCGGCGCACCTTGGTGCCGATGCGCTGTGCCAGTGCGGTCAGGTCGCTCTCGCGCTTGTCGCGGTAGCCGGCCACATCGAGGCCCAGCTTGATGTAATCGCCCTCGAGGCGGTTGGCCACGAGGCTTGCCAGATAGGACAGGCTCTCCATCGTCTCGCCGCGGCGGCCGATGAGGGCGCCCATCTTCTCGCCGTTCAGACGGATGATGGTGGCCTCTCCCTTCTGCACGGCGCTGAAGCTGACATCCTGTACGCCCATCTTCTCGATGACGTCCTTCAGGTAGTCCACCGCGGCCTGGACCTTGGCATTCTCCTCGATTCGAATGGGAACTTCCACCTCTTCGCCCTCGGCGGCGGGAGCAGCCTGCTCTTCGGCAGGGGCAGCTTCCTCTGCCGGTGCGGCAGGGGCCTCAGCAGCGGGGGCTTCGGGGGCAGTCTCCTCCACGACAGGCTCAGCCGGTACAGCCTTTTCCTCCACGACGGGGGCAGGCGCAGCGGCCGGGGCAGCCGGCGCAGCCACCGGCTCGTCCGGCAGCTCAACGCTGACGCGGACTTTGGCGGGGGTGAGCTTCAGGCCCAGAAAACCAGTCTTCTGGGGCATTTCCAGCACTTCGTAGCTGACGTTGATGTCGTCCTTCTCCACGCCCAGCAGAGCGCAGGCGTTGATGCGTGCTTCATCGACCGTCTTGCCGGTCGCTTCCTGAGTACGGATCATAACCGTCAATCCTCCTTTTTGTGTTCCAGCTCACTCAGCGGGACGGTGCGCTCGTCCTTGTAGCGCTCCGCATCCTGCTGGCGGGCGTACTCGAGGCGGCGCTTGTTCATCTCGCTGGCGGAGATATTCTTTTCCACGACCTCACCGGTCTTCTCGTCCTTGACCTTGATGGTGGTGCTCTTCACGCCGCGCTTCTCTTCCTTCCTGCGGGACGCGATCTCGGCCTTGACCTGCTCCTTCATCTTCTCAGGGTCATAGATCTTGCGCATGATCTGGGTCTGGACGGTCATGACGATGTTGGAAATGACGTAGTACAGAGAGAATGCGCAGGGCACGGTGAAGCAGAAGAAGACGTACATCAGAGGCATCATATACATGGTCAGCTTCATGCTGCCCTGCATCTCCTGACCGGAGGCCTTCATGCTGATGTGGGTGGAGATGAACATGGTAACGACTGCGAGGATGGGGAAGATCAGCAGAGGCAGGTTGTCCGCTGCCAGACTATACTGGGGCACACGGGTCAGGTCGATGCCGAAGAAATCCATGTGGTTGCCGAACTCGGTGATGGTGCTCAGCTGGTCGGCGGTGAACACAGAGGTGACGCTGCTCTCCCCTGCCAGCACCTGCTCGATGATGTTGGTGTCCCGCGTCACCTGCGTGAAGCTGATGCCCAGAGCTTCCATGGCACTGCCTGCGGCATTGATGGCGTCCGCACCGATGTGGAAGATGCGCTGCAGCGGGCGGTACACGACCTCGATGACGCCGAACATGACAAGGAAGTTGACCAGCATCGGCATACAGCCGGCCGTGGGCTTATAGCCATATTCCTGCTGGAGCTTCATCAGCTCTTCCTGCTGCTTGTCGGGCTTGTCCTTGTACTTTTTTTGGATGTCCGCGATCATCGGCTGGAATGCCGACATCTTGGCCATGCTCTTCTGCTGGTTGAGCTGCAGCGGGATGCTGAGCAGGCGGATGACGATGGTGAAGATGATGATGTCCCAGCCGTAGTTCGGGATGAGGTTGTAGATCCACTCCATCACATAGCCGAGAGGCACACCGAGGATGTACAAAATATTCATGTCTCTGTCCATTCTGCCCCGCCTGTGGTGCGGGACGGTTATTTTTATCGTAGGACGCACCGCCCACAGCTCAGCACGTCACAAGAAGCATTATAATAGCTTTTCCTCTCAGCCTCCCCTCATTAGGGGAGGTGGCACGCCGCAGGCGTGGCGGAGAGGTTCGTTTTCCACTTATTTTTCGTGTCTTGTGGAAAACAGGGCCGACGCCGACAAGTGCCGGGCCGGATTTTTCCAGCGGCCCTTCTCCGGCACGGGATCGTAGCCCCAGCGGCCCAGCGGATTGCACCGGGCGATCCGCCATCCGGTCAGCAGCAGCCCTTTGAGGCAGCCGTGGGTGCGGATGGCCTCGATGCCGTACTGGCTGCACGAGGGGGAAAAGCGGCAGTTCCGGCCCAGACCCGGGCTGATAAACCGCTGGTAGAGCCGGATCAGCCCGCACAGGGCCTTCTGAAAGATGCTCACGCCTCGGGTCTGCGGGCCGGAGGCAGGGTGGCAGGAGGCTTTGCGCCCGGCTGCTTTGCCTTATCCGGCAGTCCGGCCTGCGCAAAAAGCTTGGCCACGATGGCACTGAGCTGCCAGCTCTTGAGCCGGGGGGTCATACCCCGGGCCACGAAAACGAGGTCGTAGCCGCCGATGTTGTAGTCGAGATGCTCGTCGATGGCGGCTTTCATGACGCGGCGGGCGCGGTTGCGCTGGACGGCATGGCCGATCTTCTTGGTGGCCGTCAGGCCCACCCGGGTGCGCTTGCTCCGCGTCTTGAGGACATAGAGCACCAGCGCCTGATTGACATAGGACTTGCCGCGGGCATACACGCGGCCAAACTCGCCGTTGCGGCGGATGGGACGATAGCGCATCCTGTGCGCCTCCCTTCAGGTGATGTGGGAGCATCACCCGGAAAAAGGCAATGCTCAGTGTTCAGTATAGCAAAAAAACGCCGACATGAAAAGCTCATCCGGGCGTTTTCTCTGCCAAATCTTTGACCGTTTTTTTAGGCAATGCGACTATCTGCCGCTTTTTTCCGGCCTTTTTTCCGAAAGCCGGGTAAAAAAATAAGACCGCCAATCCAATATCAGCGGCCTTTTTGCGCATATTCCATTCTGCGCCGGACCTGATGCATAAGGCTCAGGATCAGACGGTCAGGCTCTTGCGGCCCTTAGCACGGCGTGCGTTGATGACCTTGCGGCCATTCTTGGTGCTCATGCGGGTCAGGAAGCCATGAACTTCCTTGCGCTGACGCTTCTTGGGCTGAAAAGTTCTCTTCATGGTTCGTATCCTCCGTAAAAACTCGTCCCCATATGGGGTCTATTCTGGTCCCAAAATGGGGACAGGCTTGCAATTCAACAGTATATCGCACACTATGGCATTCTGTCAAGCATTTTTTTCGCTTTCCTGCAAACTTTTTTGAAAAATCTTTGTGGAGAAATTTTCAACTTTTTCACCCATTCCCCGTGGAAAACTTTTCAGCCACAATATCTTGTGTCTTTTTTGCGCCTTGGACACAAGTCTATTTCCAAGACGCAGGTATGTCTTTTTTATGTATTATAAATTACCTTATATAATATAGACGCAGGGAGATTTTTGTGGTATACTAACCTAGTATCAGCAGCATTGTTGAAAACTTCAATGGAGTGGATGTACTATGGATTCTTTCAAGGACGTTTTAGAGGCTGCCCAGAGCTACTGCAAAGCGCAGATGGCGGAGCCGACATATAATCTCTATATCGACGGACTGGAGCCGATCAGCTTTGAGGACTCCAGCCATATCACCCTCTCGGTGCGCAACGACTTCATCTGCAAGATCGTGACGGACCGCTATCTCGGCCTGCTCAAGGAGGCGTTCAAGACGGTGCTGGGCTTTGATGTGGACATCACCCTCGTGGTGCCCAGCACGCCGCCCCACGAGGTGGTGCTGGCCCAGCAGTACGAGGCAAACCCCGCCTCGCCGCAGGGCAACTACGAGTTCACCTTCGAGAACTTCATCAAAGGCCCCTCCAACCAGTTTGCGTTTGCTGCGGCGCAGGCTGTTGCCGCCAACCCCTCCGGCGCCTACAACCCGCTGTTCATCTACGGCGGCTCGGGCCTCGGCAAGACCCATCTGCTGACGGCCATCCAGACCGAGATCAAGCGCACCCACCCCGACTTCGTCATCATGTACGTCACCTGTGAGCAGTTCACCAACGAGCTGATCGCCGCCATCCGCGCCGGCAGCACCGAAGACTTCCGGATGAAGTACCGCGTGGCCGACCTGCTGCTGGTGGACGACATCCAGTTCATCGCGGGCAAGGAGTCCACGCAGGAAGAGTTCTTCCACACCTTCAATTCCCTCCACGACGCCCACAAGCAGATCGTCATCGCCTCCGACCGCCCGGCCAAGGAGATCAAGAGTCTGGAAGAGCGTCTGCGCACCCGTTTCGAGTGGGGCCTGACCGCCGACGTCCAGCCGCCAGATTTTGAGACCCGCGTGGCCATCGTCAAGCGGAAGGCAGAGCTTCTCCATCTCGACCTGCCGGAGGATGTAGCCGAGTTCATCGCCAACCACCTCAAAAACAACATCCGCCAGCTGGAAGGTGCCGTCAAGAAGCTGAACGCCTACTATATGCTCGAGGGCATCCAGCCGGTCATCAGTGTGGCACAGAACGCCATCAAGGACATCCTCAACGAGACCCAGCCCGTGCCCGTCACCATCGAGAAGATCGTGGGCGAGGTGTCCCGCACCTTCAACGTCTCCCCTGCCGACATCCGGGGCACCAAGCGGAACGCCAATGTCGCATCCGCCCGCCGTGTGGCCATCTATATCCTGCGCGAAGTCACCGCCATGAGCATGGAGGAGATCGGCCGGGAGTTCTCGGGCCGTGACCACTCCACCATCGTCTACTCCCTCAAGACCATGGAGCGGGACATGAAGAACGACCAGCACCTGCGGGAAACGGTCAGCGACATCATCAAGAACGTGAAAGCCTGACGGGTAAAAGTCATACTCATTCCGGCGCAAACCCCAAAATATGGGGAGAAAAAGGGACAAAACGGGGAAAACAGACCCAGATATTGTGGTGAAAGGCCGAAACTTTCCACTCTTTCCACTGAGTTTTCAACATTCAACTCCGATTCTCCACAGCCGATGTGGAAAGCGACAGATGTTTCCCCGATTCAACATTCCATCCACAGTCCCTCAACAGACCCGTGGAAAACCAAAACCCCGCATCCCAGCAAGGGTCTGCGGAGTTTTCCACATCTTCCCCAGCCCCTACTACGGTTACTACAACAAGTTCAATATAGAAAAACAGGTTTTTGCATCGGATCCCATGGGAAACGACAGCAAAACTGACGCAAAAAAGGAGAGATAAAGCTTTGAACATCATCTGCGATAAAACTCTTCTGAGCGCAGCCATCGACGGCGTATCCAAAGCAGTCACCCTGCGCTCTACCATCCCAGTGTTGGAGGGCATTTTACTGAAAGCCGAAGGTTTCCAGCTGACCCTTACCGGCTACGACCTCGAAATGGGCATCGTGACCACCATCGAAGCCAATGTCAAGGAACCCGGCGAGATCGTTCTGAACGCAAAACTCCTCAGCAGCATGATCAGCCGGATGCCATCGGGCCAGATCACCATCCAGTCTGCCGATAATGGCAAGACTACCATCCAGAGCGGCGTGGCACAGTTCGAGATCCAGTCCATGTCCGCCTCCGATTTCCCCGAGCTGCCCAACACCGGTGCCGAAGAGACCCTGACCATCAAGACCGGTGTGCTGCGGGACATGATCGACCGCACCCTGTACGCCGTCAGTCAGGACGAGAAAAAACCGGCGCATACCGGTGAACTTTTTGAGATCGAACCGGATAAAATGACCATCGTTGCACTGGACGGTTACCGTCTGGCCATCGTCGAGCGGCCCCTCACTGCTGTCAAGGACATCCGCATCATCGTCCCCAGCAAGACCATGACCGAAGTGTCCCACCTGCTGCCCAACGACGACGAAGAGCTGGTGCACATCTGCGCCAACCGCCGCTATGTCGTCTTCATGACCGCCGGCTACACCATCATGAGCCGCCTGATCGAGGGAGAATTCCTCAACTACCGCAACGTCATCCCCGCAGGCAGCCGCACCCGGGTGACCATCGACACCAAGGAGTTCATCGAGACCATCGAGCGCGCCTCTCTGATTATTACAGAGCGTTTAAAAAACCCCCTCCGCATCACTTTTACAGAGGGTAAAGTCGTCGTCCGCTGCCAGACGAATCTGGGCCGCGTCGTCGATGAGTTCAACGCCGAGTGCGAGGGCGACGAGGTGGAGATCGGCTTCAACAACCGCTATCTGCTGGATGCCCTGCGCAATGCCCGCACCGAGAAGGTGCGGATGGAGATCAGCGGCCCGCTCAGCCCGGTGAAGGTCCTGCCTGTGGAGGGCAGCGACTTCCTCTACCTCGTGCTGCCCGTCCGCTTTAAAAATGACTGAGAGGCGTAATAAAATGCAAAAGATCCTCATCCATACCGAATTTATCAAGCTGGATGCCCTGCTGAAGTATGCAGGTCTGTGCGAGACCGGCGGCGAAGCCAAGGAGCTGGTGCAGGGCGGGGCCGTGAAGGTCAACGGCGAGGTCTGCACTATGCGCGGCAAGAAGTGCCGTCCGGGCGACACCGTCGAGCTGGCCGGCCAGACCATCGAGATCGGGATGGGCGGCTGATGCGGCTGCTCTCTCTCGAGGTCGAAAATTACCGGAACATCGCCTCGGCCAGCCTGACGCCGGGCCGGGAGCTGACAGTCATCTGCGGCAACAACGGTCAGGGCAAAACGAACCTCTTGGAAGCGATCTGGCTGCTCACCGGAGGCAAGAGCTTCCGGGGCGGCAAGGACGCCGAACTGGTGCGCCGGGGCGAACCCTTCGCTCTGCTCAAAGCGTCCACCCTCCGCGCACAGCAGGAGGAGCAGGAAACAGAAGAGCCGAACCGCGTTCGCCTGACCGTGGGCACACCGGACTCCCCCCGCCCGGGCCGGACGGCCTCGGTGAACGGGGGCGCTGTCAAGCGGGCCGCCAGCCTTGCAGGCAGTTTTCCAGCGGTGGTGTTCGACCCCGGACACCTGAGCCTCGTAAAGGGCGCACCCGAGGGGCGGCGGAAATTTCTGGATGCAGCCCTCTGCCAGCTCTACCCCGGCTATCTGACCATCTACCGCCGCTATATCCGGGCTTTGCAGCAAAAAAATGCGCTGCTTCGCCGCTCTGTAAACGGTGCTGCGCGTCCCTATGCCGAAAAAAGAGCCTTGTTGGAGGTGCTGAACGTGGAGCTGGCCCAGCAGGGCGAGGCCATCCAGCAGCGCCGCAGGGCGTATCTTGAGACGCTCGCGCCGCTGGCCTGCTCGAACTATGAAGAGCTGTCTCATGGGGCCGAGACGCTGCGCCTGCGGTATGCGGCTCAGTTCGAGCCGGGAGGGCTGGCCCAGCTCCTGCGGCAGAAAATGCCCGAGGAGCTGCGGGCCGGACAGAGCCTCTGCGGCCCCCACCGGGAAGATCTGGAGCTCCTGCTGGACGGCCAGCCTGCAAAAGTGTATGCAAGCCAAGGACAGCAGCGGAGCGTCGTGCTGAGCCTGAAGATGGCGGAAGCCGCAGCGGCTGCCTCCATCACGGGCGAACACCCGGTGCTTCTGCTGGACGATGTGCTCAGCGAGCTGGACGATGGCCGCAAGCAGTACCTGCTGACCCGGATGCGGGAGAAGCAGACTTTCGTGACCAGCTGCGACGACACCGCCTTCCTCCGAACAGACGGCGAGGTCTACCGGATGAACGGCGGCGTACTGACGAAAGTGTGAGCAGAATGTATGTGCATCTGGGCCGCGATTACGTCCTGAACGACCGGGACATCATCGGCATCTTCAACTTGGAGACGACCACCATCTCTCCCCGGGGGCGGGAGTTTCTGAACTACGCCCAGAAAAACGGGGCTGTGGTCAGCCTGTCCGATGAGCTGCCCCAGAGCTATGTGCTGGCAGATGCCCCGGTGGATACGGTGTATCTTTCCGAGCTGTCCCCCGCTGCCCTCAAACGGCGCACGGAGATGAAGCTGGAATAAGCAAGTGGAGGCCGATGTGGCAGAAGCTTCCTCCTCAGACACGGTTCGGGCCATTCCATCGCCCGCCCTATTGCCTGCGGCAACAGGGTCCCACCCCAGCGGACGGTCTTCGGAGAAACTTCTGCCGCAGGCAAACGGCATATCAAAAAGACATCCAAGCAAATTTGCTTTTTACAAATCGTAACGAAATAACGAAACAAAAGGGAGAAAGGAAATGGCAGAGGAAATCATTACCAGCACCAACGCAGATACTGCGACGGACCATGAATACAACGCCAGCGAGATCCAGGTCCTGAAAGGTCTGGAGGCTGTGCGCAAGCGCCCCGGTATGTATATCGGCTCTACCGGCGAGCGGGGTCTGCACCATCTGGTGTACGAGATCGTGGACAACGCCATCGACGAGGCTCTGGCCGGTTACTGTGACCATATCGAGGTCAAGATCTTAAAGGGCGACATCATTCAGGTCACGGACAATGGCCGCGGCATCCCCGTGGATATTCAGGCAGACACCGGCCTGCCTGCCGTCACCGTCGTCTACACCATCCTCCACGCCGGCGGCAAGTTCGGCGGCGAGAACTCCGGCTACAAGGTGGCCGGCGGCCTGCACGGCGTCGGTGCGTCTGTCGTCAACGCCTGCTCGGAGTGGCTGACCGTCAACGTCCGCCGCGATGGGCACGAGTACGAGCAGACCTTCCGCCGCGGCGACCCGGATGGGCCGCTGAAGTGCATCGGCACGGTGGACCCCAGCGTCACCGGTACCCGCGTCACCTTCAAGCCCGACCCTGAGATGTTCAAGGACACCACCGTCTACAACTTTGAGACGCTGGAAAAGCGGCTGCGGGAGGAGAGCTTCCTGAACGCCGGTGTGAAGATCACCCTGACCGATGAGCGTGAGCTTTACACCCCCGTCCTCGAGGACGGCAAGGAGGGCGAGCCGACCTACCGCACCGAGGTCATGTGCTACGAAGGCGGCATCAAGAGCTTCGTCACCTATCTGGGCGAGAAGCGGGACCTCGAGGTGCTCCACCCCAATGTCATCTACCTCAAGGGCCAGACCGACCGGGGCATGGCCGAGATCGCTCTGCAGTATAATTCCAGCTACAACGAGCTGCTGCTGAGCTTTGCCAACAACGTCAACACTCCCGACGGCGGCACCCACGAAGAGGGCTTCCGCAGCAGCCTCACCCGCGTCTTCAACGACTATGGCCGCAGCCATGGCCTGCTGAAGGAGAAGGACGAGAACCTGTCCGGCGCAGACGTCCGGGAGGGCCTCATCTGTGTCATCTCCGTCAAGCTGCAGGAGGCTGAGTTCGAGGGCCAGACCAAGGCAAAGCTGGGCAACACCGAGATCCGCACCCTCGTGTCCAACATGGTCTACTCCAAGCTGATGGAGTTCTTCGAGGAGAACCCGGGCGTCGCCAAGGCCATCTTCGAGAAGGCCACGCAGGCCGCCCGTGCCCGCGCCGCCGCCAAGAAGGCCCGTGAGCTGGTGCGCCGCAAGAGCGCGCTGGAGACCAGCCGGATGCCCGGCAAGCTGGCCGACTGCCGCGAGAAAGACCCCAGCCGCACTGAGATCTTCATCGTCGAGGGCGATTCTGCAGGCGGCTCGGCCAAGATGGGCCGTGACTCGGCCATTCAGGCCATCCTCCCCCTGTGGGGCAAGATGCTCAACGTCGAAAAGGCCCGCGCCGACCGCATCTACGGCAACGACAAGCTGATGCCGGTCGTTCTGGCGCTGGGCTGCGGCATCGGCGACGAGTTCGATATTTCCAAACTGCGGTATGACAAGGTCTTTATCATGGCCGATGCCGATGTCGATGGCTCTCACATCTGCACCCTGATGCTCACCTTCTTCTTCCGCTATATGCGCCCCCTCATCGAACAGGGCCATGTCTATGTGGCACAGCCCCCGCTGTTCAAGGTGCAGAAGGGAAATACCATCAAATACGCCTACAACGACGCCGAAATGGCCCTTCTGTCGCAGGAGATGCCCGGCGCGAAGATCAACCGCTATAAGGGCCTTGGTGAGATGAACCCGGAGCAGCTCTGGGAGACCACCATGAACCCGGATAACCGCGTCATCGTCCGCATCACCATCGAGGATGCCGAGAAGGCAGACGAGGCCTTCACCATCCTGATGGGCGATCAGGTGGAGCCGCGCCGCCGCTTTATCGAGACCAACGCGCAGTACGCAAAGCTCGACGTGTAATGGGAGGAAACAATGGAAGAAGATTATGTGATGATACCGGGCAGCGGTACCAAGATGATCATCCGGGACGTCAAGAAAGAGATCGAGACGGCGTTTCTGGATTACTCCATGTCGGTCATCGTGGCCCGCGCCCTGCCGGATGTGCGTGACGGTCTGAAGCCCGTCCACCGCCGCATCCTCTACACCATGCACGAGCGCGGCAACGACCCCAGCCATCCCTACCGCAAGTCGGCGGACACCGTCGGTGCGGTGCTGGGTTCTTACCACCCCCACGGCGACGCCTCCGTCTACGACGCGATGGTCCGTCTGGCACAGGATTTCTCCCTGCGCTACCCGCTGGTGGACGGCCAGGGTAACTTCGGCTCTGTGGACGGTGACCCCCCGGCTGCTTACCGTTACACCGAAGCCCGCATGAGCCGGATGGCTGTTGAGATGCTGACCGACATCGACAAGGACACCATCAACTGGGACCCCAACTTCGACGAGACGAAGAAGGAGCCGAGCGTCCTGCCCTGCCGCTTCCCGAACCTGCTGGTCAACGGCAGTCAGGGCATCGCCGTCGGCATGGCCACCAATATCCCGCCCCACAACCTCAGCGAGGTCATCGACGGCTGCGTGGCCTATATCGACGACCCCGACATCGACCTGCCCGGCCTGATGGAGCACATCAAAGGCCCGGACTTCCCCACCGCCGGCATCATCATGGGCCGCAGCGGCATCCGCGCCGCCTACGCCACCGGCCGCGGCAAGATCACCCTGCGGGGCCGCGCTACCATCGAAGAGACCAAGAACGGCCGCACCCAGATCATCATCACGGAGATCCCGTATATGGTCAACAAGGCCCGGCTCATCGAGAATATGGCCGATCTGGTCAAGGACAAGCGCATCGAGGGTATCACCGGACTGAACGATGAGACCAACCGCAAGGGAATGCGCATCGTGGTGGACATCCGCAAGGACGCCAACGCGCAGGTCATCCTGAACCAGCTGTATCAGTACACCCAGCTGCAGGACACCGTGGGCGTCATCATGCTGGCCATCGACCACAAGGTGCCCAAGGTCATGACCCTGAAACAGATGATTCAGAAGTACGTCGAGTTTCAGGATGAAGTCGTCCGCCGCCGCACCCAGTACGACCTGAAGAAGGCCAAGGAGCGCGCCCACATCCTCGAGGGCTTGAAAAAGGCCACCGACATCGTGGACGAGCTGATCGCCACCATCCGCGCCTGCAAGGGCGGTATGTCGGAAGCCAAGGCCGCCATCATGGAGCAGTTCGGCTTCGACGACCCGCAGGCCGACGCCATCGTGAAATTGCAGCTGGGCCGTCTGGCCGGCCTCGAGATTTTGAAGATCGAGGAAGAGCTGTCCGGCCTGCAGGCCAAGATCGAGGACTGGGAAGACATCCTCGCCCACGATGCCCGGGTGCTCGAGATCGTCAAGAACGAGCTGCTGGACATGAAGAAGCGCTTCGGCGACGAGCGCCGCACCGAGATCCAGTCCGTCACCGGCGAGGTGGACATCGAGGACCTCATCGCCGAGGAGCAGTGTGTCTACACCCTCACCGAGGCCGGTTATATCAAGCGTCAGCTCAAGGCCACCTATCAGGCCCAGAAGCGCGGCGGCCGCGGCATCTCCGGCATGACCCGGAAGGAAGAGGACATCGTGCAGGAGATGTTCGTCGGCTCCACCCACGACTACGTCCTGTTCGTCACCGACAGAGGCCGCCTTTTCCGGGTCAAGGGCTACACCATCTCCGAGGGCAGCCGTACCAGCAAGGGCAGCAACATCGTCAACCTGCTGCAGCTGGCCGAAGGCGAGAAGGTCACGAATATGCTCTGCTACCCCAAGGATGAGGACAACAAGGGCGGCTTTGTCACCATGGTGACAAAGCAGGGCCTCATCAAGCGCACCCCGCTGGAGCAGTACGCCAACATCCGCAAGACGGGCCTCATCGGCATCGCCCTCAACGAGGGTGACGCGCTGGCATGGACCCGCCTGACCACCGGCAATGATATGCTCATCGTGGCTACCCGCAACGGTCAGGCCATCCGCTTCAACGAGGCCGACGCCCGCCCGATGGGCCGCAGCGGCCACGGCGTCCGGGCCATCAAGCTGGCCGAGGGCGACGAGGTCGTCGGCGTCTGCATCTGCCGCGAGGGCGGCACAGTGCTCACCGTCACCGAGAACGGCAAGGGCCGCCGCTCCGACATCGACACCTACCGCATCACCGCACGCGGCGGCAAGGGCATCCGGAACTACGACGCCTCCAAGGACAAGGTGGCAGCGGTCAAGATCGTGGATGACATCGACGATGTGCTGCTGAGCAGTCAGGAGGGCATCATCATCCGCCTGCACGCCAACGAGATCCCCGTCCAGAGCCGCTATGGCTCCGGCGTCCGGGTCATGCGTCTGGGCGAGAACGACAAGGTCATGGTTCTTGCCCGCACGGACCACGACGATGAGGCACAGACGGAGAGCATCGAGTCTGATGCCGAGGACGAACCCACCGCCGAGCAGCTGGCGGAGATGGAAGCAGCCGATGAGGCATCGGCCGCCGAAGCTCCCGAGGCCGACGTCGGCGACGAGGAATAAATCCCGGCACAAAAACATAAGAAGACCCTGTGAGGAAGTTTCTCTTTTGCAAGAGGATGACCTCACAGGGCCTTTTTGCTTTTTTGCACGAAAAAATGGGACAAACTTTGACGGAAATGACAGGCGAAATTTTAAAGTTCCATTCGATGACATGATTTGGCATGGAATGACCTGAGTGTGTCATGAAACGACCTTGATGTTGGCGGGAATTGGGGTATCATTAAAGAGAACAATTATCATCATAGGGCAGGACCACGAAAAAATATTTTTTTCGTGGCGTGAGAGTGGAGTAAAATGCAGAGCAATGAGCCGTATATCGGAAGTGTCCGGTTTTTCAAAAACATCATTTTTTTGTGCTGCATCCTCGGTGTGCTCATCCCGACCGGGCTGGCGCTCCGCTGGCGGAGCCGGGCAAAGACGGCAGAGAGCCTGCTGGCTCAGAACGCCGTCGTGCTGACGGGCGAAGAGGATGAAGCCGCCAGCGAGGCCGAGGCGGCTTCGGCGGAGACAGAGCCGGAGGCCGACAGCTCCGACGAGCAGGAGCCGCTCAGCTACCAGCTGCTCTACCCGGATTTCTATGCGCCCACCCCCCTGCCGGACATCGAGGACGCCGGCAAGACCATCTACCTCACCTTCGATGACGGCCCCTCCGACCGCACCGACGAGGTGCTGAAGATCTTGGACGAGAAGGGGGTCAAGGCCACCTTCTTCGTCATTGGCCGGGAGGATGAGACCTCCATCCAGCGCATCAAGAAGGCCGCTGCGGCAGGCCACACCATCGGGATGCACAGCTACAGCCACGACTACGAAAAGATCTATACCTCGGTGGAGGATTTCCTCGATGACTTCTATAAGCTGTTCGTCGTCCTCCGGGATGAGGCAGGCGTGACCCCCACGGTGTTCCGTTTCCCGGGCGGTAGCCTCAACAACTACAATCAGGGCGTCTACAAGGAGATCGTCGCGGAGATGCTTCGCCGCGGCTTCCGCTACTACGACTGGAACCTTTCGGCAGAGGATGCGGCCAAAAAGTCGCCCTCGGCCAGCACCATCGTAGAGGGCATCACCTCCTATTCGGCCCAGAAGAAGCATGGAGTCGTGCTGATGCATGACTCCGCCCACTGCAAGACGACAGTTGAAGCATTGCCTGCACTCATCGATACGCTGCGGGAGCAGGGCTTTGATTTTGCCCCGCTGGACCGCACGGTGCGTCAGGTCAGCTTCCACTATAGATCGGCGTCAAATCAATCATGAGAGGAACGTGTTGAAGATGAGCAAGAAAGACAATTTTTCGCAGGCAGCCTATGAGATGTTCGGCATCGGCAGGGGCGGCAGCAAGCGGGAGGCCGACAAGACGGCGGAGAAGCCTGCGGAGTCCGCAGCCATGGATGTGGAAGAGGACGAGATGAGTCTGACCGTCGCGCCGACCGTCGCAGAGGTGAAGCCTCTGGAAAAGGTCCCTGAGAAGCCCAAGACCACCCTTCTGGCGGAGGGCAGCGTCTTCGAAGGCACCCTGCATACCAAGGGCGATGTGGAGATCGCAGGCGTCTTCAAGGGCGACATCTTCTCCGATGGCAACGTCAAGCTCTTTGCCAACATCGAGGGCAATGTGCAGGGCGGCAATGTGGAGCTTGTGACCAGCAGCGTGCAGGGCGATGTCAGCGCCAAGGAGCTGCTCAAGATCGGCCCCCAGTCGGTCATCGACGGCAACATCAAGACCAAGGATATGATCTGCTCCGGCCGCATCGTGGGCAATGTGGAGTCCAGCGGCCGTGTGACCCTGACCACCGGCAGCGCCCTCACGGGCGACCTGACCGCCTCCACCATCGCCGTCATGGAGGGCGCTCTGATGGAGGGCCGCTTCAAGATCGTAAAAAAATAAGCTGCGGTTATACTGGACAAATCGGCCCCTGATGTGATAAGCTATCGGAACAATAGAAAAGATCCTCATGGGGGAGTAGCAGGCACCGTTTTGCAGGCGGTGCAGCAAGTCAACACAATGACGGCCCGGGCGGCTGTCTGGCTTGCTTTCATTTGCGAGACTCATGTGTTTTGGTGCGAGTACCACGCCCATTCCACATGGAGTCAGTTTGTCAGAAAATGAGACCCGGAATTGGCGAAGCGCGCCGATTCCGGGTCTTTTCTCTGCCCACCAATTCCGGTCAGATCAGGAGGCATAATCATGGAATGGAGTCTTTTGTTTTTCTTCAACAGCGCCCTGCTGGGCGTGGGGCTTGCAATGGATGCGTTCTCCGTCTCGATGGCGAACGGTCTGCATGACCCCAAGATGTCCCGCAGCCGAGGCGTCCAAGTCGCAGGCACCTTCGCCGTCTTTCAGGCCGCCATGCCCATGCTGGGCTGGGTCTGCGTCCACACCATCGTGGAGCTGTTTTCCTCCTTCGAGACGCTCATCCCGTGGATCGCCCTCATCCTGCTGGGCTACATCGGCGGCAAGATGCTCCTCGAGGGCATCAAGGGCGAGGAGACCGAGGAGGCTGCCGAGCTGAGCGCAGGCGCACTCTTCATGCAGGGGGTGGCTACCAGCATCGATGCCCTGTCGGTGGGCTTCACCATCTCGGAGTACGGCTGGTTCATGGCGCTGGTCTGCTCCCTCATCATTGCGGTCGTTACCTTCTTTATCTGTGCAGCCGGTCTTTCCATCGGCAAGAAGTTCGGCACCAAGCTCTCCGGCAAGGCCTCCGTCCTCGGCGGCGTCATCCTCATCGGCATCGGTCTGGAAATTTTCATTTCGGGTATTCTGGGCTGAGAAGCACTCAGGCGCTGACGCGCCAGCTCTCCTATTGGGAGAGCTTTTTTATTTGAAATTTCACAGAAAGACTACTTGACAATTTCGCTAAAAAAAAAGCATAATGAAGAAAATGGTTGTGCATAATTGCGGTGCCGCCTGAGGTGTTTATGTATGAAATGGAGGAACTGACTATGAAATTCGTGAAAAAACTTTTGGCTGTCGTATTGGCTGGTACAATGGTGCTCACCCTGCTCACCAGCTGTGGAACATCCAAAACGAAAATTGAAGATTACATCAAGTCGATGCCTTCGGTTGCTTTAGGGTCCATGCTTACAGCCGGGTCTGATTCTCATGTCACACTGAAGCCGGTCAAAAACAATGATGCTGCGCTTTTGGCCAGCAAAGTGAAAGACTGGCTGGCAGTATCTGAAAACGCCGATAAAACCGCTCAGGATTATATGATGGATCTGATAGATGACGATGATGCATATTATTCGTTTAGAGGAACTTTTGTTGATGATTATAAGCCTGAGTATGTCGGCATCAGCTTCATAAAGCTTCCTTCTGAAAAATTTGATTCGCAAAATGCATGGATCGCCTACAATCTTATGTCAAAAGAACGCGTTATGATTATTTCCAATTGGGATGCAGATGATGGTTCTGAAGGCACGGTCAGCGTAACTACAGAAAAAATTGGGGATAACACTTATGCTTTTGCTGTGATCCGTACTCCTGGTCATGACTCCGGCACGGGTGGAGACGGCGGAACCGTTATTATGTGATCTTACACCGAACATCTGCCCGGCAGGATTTTCTGCACGGGTTTGATCCAACAATAAAAACGAGACAGGCTTTTCCAAACGGAACTGCCTGTCTCGTTTTTTGCGGCAGATGATTCGGAAATTGAGCCGCTGTTCCACATGGAACATTTATTTTTCGGTCTCCGGTTCAAAATAATCTGCGTATTCCTCTGTGAGCTTACTGCCCAGACGGCGGATGCCGCCGTAGAGATGGCGCTCTACCAGCGGTTCGAAGGCCGCAAGGTCGCACCGCTCAATGGCGTCGATGAGGTTGTGGTGGTCGGCCACCACCTCGGCCAGCCCGCCGGTGGTCAGGGTATCCAGCATCCGGAAGCGGCTGTAGTCGGCGTGGGCGTTCTGCAAGGTGCGCCAGAGGTACATCTTCCCCATGGCGGAGAACCACGTCTCGTGGAGGCGGGTGTCGGCCTCGTAGAGGCGGTTGAAGTCCAGCGTCTCGGCCTTGGCCAGCTCGTCGTAGGCGGCGGCGCGCTGACGGATGAGGGCGCGGTGCTCGGGGGTGCAGTGGGGCGCAAAGTCCCGCAGCACCCGGGCCTCCACCGCGATGCGCTCGTAGATCAGCTCATCCACGATGTCCCGGTTCAGCCGGGTGACAGTGGTGCCCTTGTAGGGCACGATCTTCACAAGGCCGTTTTCCTGCAGGCGCTGCAGCACCACCCGGATGAGGGAGCGGGGCGCGCCGAAGCGGGTGCAGAGCGGGTTTTCGCTCAGAGAGCAGCCGGGCCGCAGGGTCAGGTCGATGATCTCCCGCTCGAGGACGGCATATATTTCCGAATCCGTTTTAAACTGCTGTTCCATTGTCGTTTTCCTGTCTGATGCCCCAAGCGGGCCATGTCCCGGGCACGGGGAGGCGGAAGTCCATCGCCTTGCCGGTGCCGGGGTGGATGAAGCGGAGGCGGGCGCTCTGGAGCGCGATGTCTCCCTTGACGCGGCTCCCGTATTTGCCGTCGCCCCAGAGCGGGTGGCGGCGGGAGGCGAACTGCACCCGGATCTGATGGGTGCGGCCGGTGTGGAGGGTGATGTCCGCGAGGCTGGCGCTGCCGTCCGGGGCGGACGCCGCAAGGCGGTATTCCAGCACGGCCTCCTTCACGCCCTTGCGGGGGCGGCTGACTGGGAAGACCCGGCCCTTCCGGCTGTCCTTGAATAAGTAGTCGCGCAGGACGCCTCCGGCGGGGAGCGTTTCGTCCGGCCCGCCCGCGATGAGGGCGCGGTACTCCTTCCGGAAGGGCGGTGCGTCCGGCGCATCGGCGGCGGACTCGGCCCGGCCATCCTGCACGGCATAATACTGCTGGCTCTGGGCCACCTGCCGGCTGAGGGCGGCAGCGGCCTGCGGGGTCTTGGCATAGACCATCAGCCCGGACACGCCGGTGTCCAGCCGGTGGATGACGCCCACATAGGCGTCGAGCCTGCCCCAGTGCTTCCGCAGGGCAGCGGGGACGCCCTCCTCGCTGGAAAGTCCGGCGGGCTTGTCCAGCACCACGAGGGCTGCATCTTCGTAGAGGATCACAGCTTGCCCTCGTCTACCAGCGCCTTGAGCTTGAGCACGCCCGCGATGGTCTTGCCGTCCTTGATCTCGTTGCGCATGACCATCTCGTAGGCCTTTGCCAGCGGGATGCGGTCGGGCGTCAGGAACTCGTCGTCGTCCAGATGCATCTGGGTCTTGTGCAGCCCGGTGGCCGCCCACATATAAATGACCTCAGTGTCATAGCCCACGGTGGGGTAGAACTCGCCCAGCGGGGTGTAGTGGTCGGCGGTCAGGCCGCACTCTTCGCCCAGCTCCCGCTTGGCGGCCTCGAAGGGGTCTTCGCCCTTTTCCAGCTTGCCGGCGGGCAGCTCCCACAGCTCCTGCTGCATGGCATAGCGGAACTGGCGCACCATGCAGAGGGTGCCGTCCTCAAAATAGGGCACGATGCAGGCCCCGCCGTGGTGGTGGACGACCTCCCGCTGGGCAGTCTCGCCGTTTTCCAGCAGGGCGGTGTCCTTGGTCAGCGTGACCACCCGGCCCTCAAAGAGCACCTCGCTCGTGAGCGTCTTTTCGAAATGTGCAGCATCCATCGTTTTTTGTGCCTGTCCTTCCCTGCGCTCCAAGGCGCATTTTCCTATGGATAAAGTTTACGGCAGAAGCTGTACAAATGTCAATTATAAATTTAGGATTTTGTAAGAAAAACCTCATCATCACTGGATTTTAGGCAATAAAAGCCTCTTGGATGCAGGCAGGGACACATCTGTAAAAAAGCGCTAAAAAATTTCGTGAATTTTTGTTGTGTTTTGCCAGTGGGTTTGCGTTGCCTTTGCCAGCGGAATTTGCTATTATATTAGATGAGCAATAGTGCCTTCATGGGGTTCTCCGGCCCCGGGCAGGGCTATTGCCCTCGATGGGTCTGTGCTTTTGCGGAGTTCTCCGGCTCCGGCAGCGCGCAGCATCCGTCAGTTGAGCAATGCGTTTTTCAAGGAGTTCTCCGGCTCCGGCCAAAGACGTTTGCCCCGCGCAGAAGGTACCAAAATTCTGAATGGAGGAAGAAAAATGCCTAGAGCAAAGCAAACCATGGATGGCAATACCGCTGCCGCTCATGTAGCATATGCCTACACGGACGTGGCTGCTATCTACCCCATTACCCCCTCTTCTCCGATGGCTGACTCTGTGGACCAGTGGTCCGCTGCTGGCCAGAAGAACATCTTCGGCAACCAGGTCAAGGTCGTCGAGATGGAGTCTGAGGCAGGCGCTGCAGGCGCTGTGCACGGCTCTCTGGGTGCAGGTGCTGTTACCACCACCTTCACCGCTTCTCAGGGCCTGCTGCTGATGATCCCCAATATGTACAAGATCGCTGCTGAGCAGCTGCCCTGCGTGTTCGATGTTTCTGCACGTACCGTTGCTACCCAGTCCCTGAACATCTTCGGTGATCACAGCGACGTTATGGCATGCCGCCAGACCGGCTTCGCAATGCTGGTCGAGAGCAGCGTGCAGGAAGTCATGGATCTGTCCCCTGTTGCCCATCTGGCAGCCATCGAGGGCAAGGTCCCCTTCCTGAACTTCTTCGACGGCTTCCGTACTTCTCACGAGTACCAGAAGATTGAGAAGTGGGATTACGCCGACCTGAAGGAAATGTGCAACATGGAGGCTGTCGAGGAGTTCCGTGCCAAGGCTCTGAACCCCGAGCACCCCAAGATGCGCGGCTCCCACGAGAACGGCGACGTGTTCTTCCAGCATCGTGAGGCCTGCAACTCTGTCTACGACGCACTGCCCGCAGTCGTCGAGAAGTACATGGCCAAAATCAACGAGAAGCTGGGCACCAACTACGACCTGTTCAACTACTACGGCGCACCCGATGCCGATCGCGTCATGATCGCTATGGGCTCTGTCTGCGACGTTGCTGACGAGGTCATCGATTACCTGAACGCTAAGGGCGAGAAGGTCGGTATCGTCAAGGTCCGCCTGTACCGTCCTTGGGTGTCCTCCGCTCTGCTGAAGGTCCTGCCCAAGACCGCCAAGAAGGTGGCTGTGCTGGACCGCACCAAGGAGCCCGGCTCTCTGGGCGAGCCCCTGTATCTGGATGTCGCAGCTACCCTGCGTGAGGCTGGCATGAACGATGTCATCCTGACCGGCGGCCGCTACGGTCTGGGCAGCAAGGACACTCCCCCGTCCTCCATCTTCGCTCTGTTCAAGGAGCTGGAGAAGGATCAGCCGAAGGAGCGCTTCACCCTCGGCATCACCGATGATGTCACCGGCCTGTCTCTGCCTGAGGTCAAGCCCGCTCCCATCACCGCAGCTGCTGGCACCAAGGAGTGCAAGTTCTGGGGTCTGGGCGGCGACGGTACCGTCGGTGCAAACAAGAACTCCGTCAAGATCATCGGCGACCATACCGACAAGTATGTTCAGGCATACTTCCAGTATGACTCCAAGAAGACCGGCGGCGTGACCATCAGCCACCTGCGTTTCGGCGACAAGCCCATCCGCAGCCCCTACTACATCAATCAGGCTGACTTCGTGGCCTGCCACAACCCCGCTTACATCCACATGGGCATGAAGATGGTCCAGGATGTCAAGCCCGGCGGCGTGTTCATGATCAACTGCCAGTGGAACGATGAGGAGCTGGGCCATCACCTGAACGCTGAGGCCAAGAAGTACATCGCTGACAACAACATCCAGCTGTACACCATCAACGCAATCGATAAGGCAATCGAGATCGGTATGGGCAAGCGCACCAATACCATCCTGCAGTCCGCTTTCTTCAAGCTGGCTGACGTTATGCCCATCGATGACGCCATCAACTTCATGAAGCAGGCAGCTCAGAAGAGCTACGGCAAGAAGGGTCAGGACGTCGTTGAGATGAACTGGAAGGCCATCGATGCCGGTGTTGACGCCATCCACAAGGTTGACGTTCCCGCTTCTTGGTCCAACCCCGAGGCCGATCCCGCTCCGAAGGAGCTGGCTGGCCGTCCGGAGCTGGTCAAGCAGATCCGCGACGTCATGGAGCCCATCGCTCGTATGGACGGCGACAGCCTGCCCGTCTCTGCCTTCGTTGCTAACGCAAACGGCGAGTGGGAGCAGGGTGCTTCCGCTTACGAGAAGCGCGGCACTGCTGTGAACGTCCCCGAGTGGGATGCTTCCAAGTGTGTTGGCTGCAACCAGTGCGCATTTGTGTGCTCTCACGCAACCATCCGTCCCTTCCAGCTGACCGCTGACGAGCTGGCAGCAGCTCCCGCACAGACCAAGAGCCGCGACAACAAGCCCGCAAACGAGTACAAGTTTGTCATGGCTGTGTCTCCTCTGGACTGCATGGGCTGCGGCGAGTGCGTCACCGTCTGCCCCACCAAGGCCATCCAGATGGTTCCTCAGGAGTCTCAGGCCGACCAGCAGGCAGTCTTCGACTACTGCGTCGCCAACATCTCCAAGAAGCCCTCTAAGTTCGCAGACGACACCGTCATCGGCTCTCAGTTCAACCAGCCGCTGCTGGAGTTCTCTGGCTCCTGCGCAGGCTGTGCTGAGACCTCTTACGCACGTCTGATCACCCAGCTGTTCGGCGAGAAGATGTACATCTCCAACGCCACCGGCTGCTCCTCTATCTGGGGCGGTACTGCTTCCATCTCTCCGTACACTGTCAACAAGGACAGCGGCCACGGTCCTGCATGGTGCAACTCCCTGTTCGAGGATAACGCAGAGCACGGTCTGGGCCTGTATCTGGGCCAGAAGACCGTCCGTGAGAACCTGATCAAGCGCATCGCTGAGGTCGCTGGTTCTGACAAGGCTTCTGCTGAGCTGAAGGCTGCCTTTGACGAGTTCATGGCAACCAAGAACAACACCAAGGCAAACGATGCCCCCGCTAAGGCTCTGATCGCTGAGCTGGAGAAGGCTGCTGCCGCTGGCTGCACCGAGTCCGCTGAGATCCTGAAGAGCAAGGAGTTCATCGCCAAGAAGTCCGTCTGGATCTTCGGTGGTGACGGCTGGGCATACGACATCGGCTTCGGCGGTCTGGATCACGTTCTGGCCTCCGGCGAGGATGTCAACGTCATGGTCTTCGATACTGAGATGTACTCCAACACCGGCGGACAGGCTTCCAAGGCTTCCAACATTGGTGAGGTCTGCCAGTTCGCTGCTGCTGGTAAGGAGATCAGCAAGAAGAGCCTGTCCGAGATCGCTATGACCTACGGCTACATCTATGTCGCTCAGATCGCTCTGGGCGCCAACATGAACCAGGCTGTCAAGGCGATCGCTGAGGCTGAGGCTTACCCCGGCCCCTCTCTGATCATCGGCTACGCTCCCTGCGAGCTGCACGGTGTTAAGGGCGGCATGACCAACTGCCAGAACGAGATGAAGAAGGCAGTTGAGGCTGGTTACTGGAACCTGTTCACCTTCAATCCGGCCAACAAGGCTCAGGGCAAGAACCCCTTCACCCTGACCTCCAAGGCTGTGGATGGCGAGAAGTATCAGGCCCTGCTGGCAAACGAGACCCGTTACAGCCGCCTGACCCGCGCCTTCCCGGAGCGTGCAAAGCAGCTCTTCGCTCGCAACGAGCAGGTCGCAAACGACCGTTACGAGCACCTGAGCCGTCTGGTCGAGCTGTACAAGTAAACCAAAGTTCTTTTCCCTCTGGCCGGAACCTGCCGCAGCGGCACCTTAGTCCCGAAAGGGCGGCTGCTCCGTGCTGGCGATTACTGCGCAACGCAGCAGTACGAAACTGCGGCCCCGGCCAGAGCAAAGACGCGGCTTACGCCTACGCAAAGACCAAAGCTTTGTGCCCTAACCTGATTTCGACTCTCTGCCTGTTCCCGGACGCGTCGGGGCGGGCAGAGTCTGAAATACCAAAGCGCCCGCGAGGGTCCTTGAAAGCATACTTCGCGTGTGTCAGGAGCATAAGGTCTGCTCGCAGATACCTTGCTCCGCCTGCTGCATAAGACCTGCTTTGCAGGGATCTTGCCGCAGCCAAAAACGAGATCCGTTTTTAGCGCCCCGCTCACTGGAAACAGTGTCCGGGGCGTATTTTTTATGCCTTTCGATTTTTACACTTTCTTCATAGGTTTTTCATGAAATCCAGCCGAAAAGCTGTTATACTACAGCCATGAGGATTCGGGGCCGCAACCGATTCCTTGTACATGATTCCTCCTCACACCAAAGCAATATCCGAACACAGCGCCCTTTCCGGTGAAGCCGCAAGCACCGGGGAGGGCGCTGTGTGTTTTTGTACGGCAATATTCCGGAAATGGAACGCTTACAGGGTTGACCGGGCATTTTTAAGGAGATATAATAAGCCTGTAAGGCTAAGAAACTTAGTATTTTGAACTTGTGGAGGTGAACGCAGGACAATGGACCCGGATCATAGTCGAAGACGATGGAATGATGCGGCCGGAACGACCGCGAAAGGTGCTGCGTTCGCCTTTTTTGTACGCTGAACAGCGAGGTGTCTGCTGTCCGGCTGCCGTACAAAAGGGGCGCAGCTCTGCGCGTGCAGACGGGGCGTGTGCGGCCCTGAGGCTGCGGTGCAGGAGCGGCGCTTTTGCGTTGATGCGGCTGTGTCCTCCTGAGACAGGAAAGAGGAGGAACACGAATGGAAGAAAAAAAGAACAACCCCGCGCGCGAAGTGGACGAAGCTCTTCCGGTGCAGGAGCTGCCTGCCGATATTCCCGCCGAGGTGCGCCAGAAATTGGCCGAAGACCTGAACGAGCAGGCCACCGAAGACCTCAGGCAGGACGTCCGTGAGGCCGAAAAAGAGGAGGCCAACGACGAAGAGGTCAAGGCCAACCCTGAGATGCTCACCAAAAGCCGTCTGCTCAAGCTGCTCATCAAGAAGCAGTACGTCAAGCTGCGCGAGGTGACCGAGGAAGAGCAGCCCGCCGATTTGGCCGAGCTGCTGGAAGAGCTGGACGAGAACAACCGCCTCGTGGTGTTCCGTCTGCTGAAAAAGGACGTTGCGACCGAGGCGTTTGCCTATATGTCCGATGAGGCCCGCGACGACCTCGTGAATGCGTTTTCGGATGTCGAGCTGGTGAGCGCCATCGAGGAGATGAGCCTTGACGACGCCGCCGACCTGCTGGAGGATATGCCCGCCGGTGTGGTCAAGCGGGTCTTGGAAAAGTCGTCCCGCCAGACCCGTGAGAGCCTGAACAAGCTGCTGAACTATCCCGAAAGCTCTGCTGGCAGCCTGATGACCCCCGAATACGTCCGTCTGCGGGAGGAGATGACCGTCAGCGATGCCTTTGCAGCCATCCGCAGACAGGGTGAGAACGCCGAGACCGTCTACACCTGCTATGTGGTGGAGCGCAACCGCCTGAAGGGCGTCGTGTCGGCCCGCAGTCTGCTGCTGGCGGATCCGTCCACCCCCATCACGGACATCATGGACGACAATGTCGTCGCCGTGAAGGTCACGGACGATCAGGAGTTCGTGGCCCGTGAGATGCAGCGCTACGACTTCACCGCCATGCCTGTTCTGGACAACGAGGGGATGTTCGTCGGTATCATCACCATCGACGATGCCATCGACGTCCTGACCGACGAGAGCACCGAGGATATGCAGAAGATGGCGGCCATCCTGCCCGACGACGATGCCACCACCTACTTCGGCACCAGCGTCTGGACCCACGCCAAGCAGCGTATCCCATGGCTGCTCATCCTGATGCTCTCTGCCACCTTCACCGGCATGGTCACGACCCACTACGAGGAGGCTTTCGTCAGCCTGCCCCTGCTGGTCTCCTTCATGCCCATGCTGATGGACACCGCCGGCAACTGTGGCAACCAGATCAGCACCCTCATGGTGCGCGGCCTCGCGCTGGGCGAGGTGGAACCCAGCGATTTCCTCCGCGTTCTGGGCAAGGAGCTGCGAGTCTCCGCCATCGTCGGCGCGGTGCTGGGCCTTGTCAACGGCCTGCGCATCTACCTGATGTACACCTACCTCTACGCCGGGCAGTATCAGAACGTCATCGGCTATGCGGTGGTGGTCAGCGTGTCGCTGTTCTTCAGCGTCATCCTCGCAAAGCTGGTGGGCGGTATGCTGCCGCTGGCCGCCAAGAAGCTGGGCGCCGACCCGGCCATCATGGCGACCCCCTTCATCACCACCATCGTGGACGCCTGCAGCCTGATCCTCTATTTCCAGATCGCACAGGTCGTCTTCCGCAATATGATGTAACGATACAGAACGCCCCCGCTCAAGACCCTGAGCGGGGGCGTTCTGCGTTCCGACCCCCAAGACGCAACAAGACCCCTTCCCGCGCTTGCGGCGACGCGGAAAGGGGTCTTGTCGTTTGGGGTATTGCTTTGGTGTGAGGAGGAATCATGTGCAAGGGTGCGGTTGCGGCCCCGCACCCTTGTGAGCTATAGTATACCCGAACTGTGGGCCAAAATCATGTCTTTCTTGTGAAAGATTTGTTAATCGGCCTGTGAAATTTTTGGGGGGACGGATGCTCAATTTTCAGCATCGGAGATAAGGGCCGCGTGCTGCCGCCCCATCTCCACATAGGCCTCGGCGTTTTCGATGTTGTGGGCCAGCTGGTCGTCCCGGATAGTCTTGATGACCCGGGCGGGCACGCCTACGGCCACCGAGTTGTCGGGGATGACCATCCCCTCCGGCACCAGCGCTCCCGCCCCGATGATGCAGTTTTTGCCCACGACAGAGTGGTTGAGCAGGGTGGCGTGCATCCCGATGAGGCTGTTTTCCCCCACTGTGCAGCCGTGGGCAAGGGCGCAGTGGCCCACCGTGACGTTCTTGCCCAGAAGGACTTGTCCGCCCGGGTCGCAGTGGAGGACGGCGTTGTCCTGCACGTTGCAGTTTTCGCCCAGCACCAGCGTGCCCTCGTCGCCCCGCAGCACAGCTCCGTACCAGATGTTCGTGCCCTTGCCCAGCGTCACATCGCCCAGCACCGTCGCATTTGCGGCCACGAAGACTGCGCCCTCGTCCCGGGGCGTTTTTCCACCAAAGGATAGAATCATTGTTGAAAAACCACCTTTCTCTTTTGCTTCATTTATGGTATTCTTTATAATAGCATTTTATATCGGATTATGGAAGCCCGGGGCTTCCGAAGGAGTTTCGCTTTATGAAGTTTACGTCCCCGATGCGGCAGCTGGCGGCGCTGGCCCTGACTGCCGTGTTCCTCACCACGGCGGCGCTGTCGGGCTTCGCGGTCTACGCCATGCCCATCCAAGCCGCCTATCCGCAGGAATCCATCTACCTCTTCGACGCCGACACCGGGGAGACCCTCGTGGAGCAGAATCCCGACCTTCCTCGCTGCGTCGCCAGCCTAACCAAGATGATGACGGCTCTGCTGGTGCTGGAAAGCGGTACCGACCTCAACGCCAGCATCACCATCCCGGACAGCCTCACGCCGGAGCTGCAATCCATCCGGGCCAACCGGGGCCACACCATCGGCCTGCAGGCGGGCGAGACGGTGCGGCGCATCGACATGATGTACGCTATGCTCCTGCCCAGCGCCAACGATGCGGCCAGCGTGCTGGCCAATGATACTTCCGGCAGTCTCTCTGCGTTTGCAGCGCAGATGAACGTCCGGGCAAGCCAGCTGGGCTGCACGGCGACCCACTTCACCTGCCCGCACGGCCTCTACGACGGCGGGAACTACTCCACAGCCCGGGACATGGCCAAGATCGCGCTGGCCTGCTACGCAAACTCCACCTACCGCCGGATCGCGGATACGGCGTCCTATCGGCTGCCCGCCACGGAGCTGCATCCGGCCCGGACGATCACGACGACCAACAAGCTCCTGCAGCCCGCCAGCGGCTACTACCGCAGCTATGCCCACGGCATGAAGACCGGTTTTACCACGCAGGCCGGGCGGTGCTTCGTTACCTTCGCCCAGCAGGACGGCCACACCTACGGGCTGGTCATCCTCGGCTCGAACTCCCAGAACATCTTCCGGGAGGCGGCAGAGCTGTTTGACTGGGCCTTTACCAGCCCCGAGCTGCACCCTGCCCCGGTGGAGGCCGAGCCGGAGAAACAGGAGCGGGGCGGATTCTGGCATAAACTATTTGGCTGACGTTTGAATGTCAAGGAGGACAAAGCCTATGAATCGATCGAATTTCCTGCCCCGGGCCGCGGCGCTGCTGCTCACGCTGGTGCTGGTGGCCTGCACCGCCCTGCCCGGCTTCGCCGTCTACCAGATGCCCATCCAGACGGTCAGCGATACCGAGTCGGTGTACCTCTTCAATCTGGACACCGGCAAGCCCATCCTTCGCCAGAACTCCGACCAGCAGCGGTACATCGCCAGCCTGACCAAGATGATGACGGCCCTGCTCTTCCTCGAGAGCGGCAAGGATATGAATGCTGAGATCACCATTCCTGCTTCCCTGACGCAGGAGTTCAAGGACATCCAGAACGCCAACGGCTCCACCATGAACCTCCGCATCGGCGAGACGGTGCGCCGCATCGACCTGCTGTACGGCCTGCTGGTGGCCAGCGCCAACGACGCGGCCAGCGTCATCGCCAGCGATGTCTCGGGCGGCGACCTGACAGCCTTTGTGGCCCGGATGAATGCCCGCGCCAAGGAGCTGGGCTGTGAGGACACCACCTTCACCTGCGTCCACGGCCTGTACGACTACGGCAACGTCTCCACAGCCGAAGACCTCGCCAAAATTGCCGCCGCCTGCTACGCCGACGAGACCTATATGCAGGCAGCCAACACCCTCACCTATACCCTGCCCGCAACGAACCTCCACCAGAACGAGCGCTCCATCAAGTCCACCAACCTCATGCTGGACCCGGAGTACGCCTACTACCGCGACTATATCCGGGGCATGAAGACCGGTTTCACCACCCTCGCGGGGCGGTGCTTCGTCACCTTCGCCCAGCAGGATGGCCACACCTATGGCCTCGTGGTGCTGGGCAGCGACCTGAACAACATCTATCGGGAGTGCTCTGAACTTCTGGACTGGGCCTTTTCCAGCTTCGCCGACCGGCCCTTGGTGGACACGGAGACGGTGCTGACCACCCTACCGCTGACCAAGTGCCGCACCGAAGAGGCTGTGGAGCTGTATGCCGCCAATGACCTCAGCGGCTACGGCCACGCTGACGACAAGGTGACGTTCGACTTCTCCCTGCCGGAGAGAGCTGCCGCCACCATCAAGGAGGGCGCTGTGCTGGGCACGGCCACCGTCTATCTCGACGGCTATGAGATGGGAACGGTGGACCTTGTCACCCACAGGGAGTATGTGTCCGACTTTCGCACCGACGCCAAAACGACCCTTCTGCTCATGGCTGCGCTGGTAGGCATCCTCATCGTGCTGGGCTTCCTCACGATGGTGGCCGGCGGCGGCTCGCTGAACCTGCGGCGGAGGAATCGCTCCCGCAGAAGATGATAGAGCAAAAAGCTCCCCGCTGGGGAGCTTTTTTGCTGTGTGGAGTTGATTTTTTATGAACGGCTTCACGCGCTTGTGGCGCGGATTAAATCGCTCTTGCGGTGGGGCTTAGTTCTCTTTTGCGTGCCAAAAGAGAACCAGAAAAGCACCCGCTACTTTCGAGGCGCGGGAGGCACGAATCAAGGGCTGCTCGCCCTTGATAATCCCGGAGGAGTAGTCGAAACGGAAAAAAGCTAGCCGCTGCGCTAAACGCTTTTTTCTCGTTTCTCCGATTTGCTGCTTCGCAGCTGGTGTTACCTCTCTGCTGACGGTAACGTCCAGCAGAAACGTGAAATCTTCGGCGGAGCCGTAAATGGGAGAAGCACAAAAAAATGCGTTTATAGCAATTTTCAAAAATAAGGCGAATAGCCGCAGGAATGGAACCAGCCTGAGCAGTCAGAAGGCGAAACTGTCTGAAAAGCACATTGTATCGCGTTCGGAAGAGCATCCAGGGTCCGTGTTCTTGACTTCTTCCGATTTACAACCGGTAGCACCTACGCAAATAGCCACGCTCAATGCAATTGCCGCAATATGCTTTTTCTTTAATCGCATAAAAATCTTCCAAGCTTCTATTCCCTAGGCCGAACGTATTAGTTACGCAGTGCTTTTTCACGCACTTCCGGTGTAACTGCTTTCAGAAGATTATAGAGGTCAATAATATCGGTGATTGCCTGCCGGTCCTGCCCCGTCCATGTGTAATCAAACTTGCTATAATCCGTTCCCTCGAAACGCATGATAACGGTATCGGCACTCAAAAGGTTTCGTAACCATTCGACTTCACTGTCTTCCATTTCAAAGGTGGCCCATGCAAACCATTTACCAAGCTCTTTGTCGTATCCATAATCGGAGTTATCATAATCGCAAATGTAAGTGTACTTATAATCTCCACCGCGCAGAATGATGTCATCGATATCCAGCTCGGAAGAGCCCATGTAAGTAAAATCTTCCCAGAAAACAATAGTGTTCCCCTTGTCCCAGATATAAAGGTTGGGGCCAATGCCACACGTCTTGCGCTTATCGATGCTGTCATCATGCGGGGTTGTAATCGCCCAGCAGTCTTCTACTGCATCGTAGTTGACATTGCACTTTGCAAGTGCATCCTGAATACCAAGAATCTGCTGTGCTTCTGCCAGCACACCAAAATTGGTGACAGCAGCTTTTCCTGCATCATCCAACTGGTTATAGGCATCCAAAGCGGCCACGATTGCCGCGCGTCTGCTGCGCGTGACAGTGCCGATCTGGCTGATCAGTGCTTCTACCTGCTCCGGGGTCACAGCACTATTCTGCTGCGCGAGCACCGCAAAAGGAACGTCCCCGGCGGGGCTGGCGGCCAGCGCGGGTAACGCAGTGCCTGCCATCAGTGCTGCCACAATTGTGCCTGCCGCAATAACTTTGCATTTTTCCAAAATTTTCATTTGATTTTCCTCTTTTCTCCTGACTTCGGCTTATAGCTGTTGTAACATAAAATTATAGATACAACAAAAAGGAGTGCTTTGGCATGATGACAAATGAAGAGATCCTTGCTATCCTGCGGCAGTACTCTGATCTGGTCCCCGAGGTTCTGGCCATCCTGACCGAAGCCCCTGCCAAAACAGATCTGCCGTTTGTCGGCTGATTCACTCCGGCTTTGCCCGGGAGCGCAGCAGCGTTTCCACCGCGTTGCACTGCTCTGGCGTTGCGCTGTTAAGCAACTCCACAATTTCCTGCATCTGTTTGTCGAGCTCGCCCATCCCGGCGGGCTCTTTTTTTGTGCCCATAAGCTCTTCAACGGTAATGCCAAAGTAGTCCGCAATTTTTTTGCGGCTGGACATTCTGGGTAAAGCGCCGTTTTTCCAGCTTGTCGGCATAGAGTTTGAAAAAACAAGTTCTTCTGCAACAGCAGCAGGGGTTTTCCCCCCACACCGTCCTGTTGATCAGGTGTCAATGCGCGGGCATCGGGTGCAAAAAGCAGAGGGTCGCGCGTACCTTCCAATCTGCTTTCCGCCCTAAATCCAAAAATATTGCCAAGAGTAAAACGTACCTACAATATTATTTTACACCATCTTGTATGGCTTGGCAATGTTTTTTTGGGGAGGGAGTCGAAACACCCCTCCCTGCCTCTGGCCCGCGCGGAGCGCAAGCCATTTGACCGAAAGAAAAAACTTAATCCGCGCTACCAGCGCGCACGCCCACTTAAAGAAACCCTAGCCCTACTGCAAGAGCGCTCTGCCCCGCGCACACCCGCTCAAAAATAAAAGAGAAGCACCTGCCCTTTTGCAGATGCTCCCCCTGATTCATTATCCCAGCTTCGCCGCCAGAACAGAAAGCACGATCTTCGGATTCACCTGCGCCCCCAGCCGCTGGATGGCGGCATCGGCCAGCGAGAGGGCGCGGCGGGCGGCATCGCCCGTCAAGGGCGCGCCGCCGCAGCCCCGCAGTCCGGCGGCAGCCACAGCCCGGAAATCGCCCAGCAGCGCGGCGGCTGCGGCCTTGTCCTTCTCGTACCCTGCCAGCAGAACGGCGGCCGCGTAGCTGTCCTGCGCCGCCGCAGCCTTCGCCAGCGTCAGGGCCTTTTCCACCTGTTCCCGGCGGGCGTCGTCCTGTGCCGCCGCGAGTACGGTGCCGATGTGGCCGTCGAACAGCTGGCTGTAAAGCTGGGCCTGCTTTTTGTCCACACCCTGCCCGATGCACCACTTGGCGCACTCCTCGGGGCTGACCGGGGCCACGGCAAAGCTGACGCAGCGGCTGCGGATGGTGGGCAGGACACCAGCCAGCGAGTCCGCGGTCAAGAGGAACAGCACTCCCTCAGGCGGCTCTTCCATCACCTTCAGAAGGGCGTTGGCAGACTCCTCGTTCATCCGTTCCACATGATAGAGCAGGACGGCGCGGCCTTCGGCAGAGAGACTGGTGTTGAAGATCTCAGTGCGCATGGCCTTGACCTGACTAACGAGATACCGCCCGCCTGTGCCCATGCCGGTGACGGAGATGGCCTCCCGCACGATGCCCGTTTCCACCCTACCGCTGCTGCGGTCGCCGGCCTTACCTACGGCACGACAGCATTCGCCCCGCAGAAGGGCCTCAGCGGGCGCGCCGCCCGCAGGGTAAAGATAGTCTGCCGCCACGCAGCGGGCCGCGTAGCCCGCGCCTAAGCCCGTCTCACCCACCAAGAGCACACTGTGGGTCAGGCGGCGGCTCTCCAGCATCAGGCGGACGCTGTCTTTGAGGGCGGCGTTGCCCGCAAGGCGGTCGATCATCATGAGCGGCTCACCTCCGGTTCTTTCGCTTCCACTGCTCCCGGCGGATCCACGCCCGGACGCTGCGCAGGGCCTGCGGCCCGAAAAAGAGTGCGAAGCCCAGCATACTCAGCAGATAGCTCACCTTATACAGCCACCCGGCGGTAAGGAAGCTGAACAGCCACATGGCGGCAGCAAAGAGGCCGAAGTACTTCACCTTCACCGGGAAGACGAAGAACAAAAGCACCTGCACCTCGGGGTAGAGCATGGCAAAAGCCAGCAGCAGGGACAGCGACAGGCAGTAGGTGTCGGCGGGGATGCCGGTGACGAGACAGCCCAGCGCCGTGCCCGCCATCCCCAGCAGGAAGTAGAGGTTGAAGCGGAAATCGCCCCATTCCTTCTCCAGCGCAGAGCCGATGAACCATGTGAAGTAGATGCCCAGAATGACGCTCAGCGGCCCGCCGCCCGAGAACGGGATGAAGACAAAGGTGATGAGACGCCACACCTGCCCCATCAGCAGCAGGCCTCGGCTCAGGCCGAGGTAGGATGAGACAAATTGATTTACGAACAGCTCGATGGCGTAGACCAGGATCTGTCCGCCTACGATGAGGGAGATGAGATTCGGGATGCAAAAGCGGCCATATTTCCGCTCAAGGCGGGAGATCCAGTTCATAGACAGACGCCTCCGTGAAAATAAATTTTGCGGCCCATGTCCGGGGCCATATCCTGCCTTTCATTGTATCATGTTTGCCCGGTCCATTCAAGAAAATCCGTGGGAACAGCGGTGTTCCATTTTCATCCGCAGATGGGAGAAGTATCCCGTCTGGAATCATCTTTTAACTTTTTCCACTGGGTTTTCCACTGATTTTGTGAAAAAGAAGCCGGTTTTCCCACAGTGTTTTCCACTTTTTCCACTGAGTTTTCCACAGAAAATCGAGCATCGGGTTATACACGATGTATTCAAGAGCGGGAAATGAGGGAAAAACTGGGGAGAAAAGGGGTCGAAGCACCTTTTTTCCAAAAGAAAGTCGAGGCCAAAAATTTATTTTCGGAGGCATTTCGCACCCAGAAGGAAAACGGCTCTCCCCTCTGGAATTTTTGGCCCCGAAGTTTTCCACAAGCGTGCCCCGGCAAAACGTCTCTGTGGAAAACTGTGGGGAGAACCGAGGCCTCCGTATCCTTCGCGTGGGAAACAAAATGCGCCCCCGGGGCCGGACGGCCCGCAGAGGCGCAGGGGTGCAGAAAAATTTATACAGCTCCATAGATGCCGTGGACGGAGACTTCGCCGGTAAAGACCTTCTCCTCGCCGCTGTCGGTGCGGACGATGAGCTGGCCGTCGGCGTCCACGTCGATGGCCGTGCCGCTGCCCAGCTCCCCGCCCGGCAGGTCGAAGGTGACGTGACGGCCAAGATTGATGCAGGCAGCCTTATACTCCTCCCGGGACGGCGCGAAGCCCTCCCGTGCGAAGGTGTAGAGGGGGCGGTCGAAGCCGAAATCGGTCAGTGCCTCGGCCAGCCACTGGGGGTCGGCGTCGAGGTCTACCGCTGCACCCTGCAGCTCCAGCGAGGTGCCGTTGGGCAGGTCGGCGGCGTCAAAATAGCTCTGGGGCTGGGCCAGATTGATGCCGATGCCGCAGACGATGCCCCGCCCCTGCATCTGGTAGCCGTAGCTCACGCTCTCGCAGAGGATGCCCACGACCTTCTTGCCGTTCAGCAGCAGGTCGTTGGGCCATTTGATCTGGCAGTCCACGCCGTAGCGCCGGGCCAGCTGCTCACGGACAGCGAGGCTGGCCAGCAGCGGCAGGGTGGCAGGCTGGGCCAGCGGCTCCCGGATGACTGCGGTGTAATAGAGGGCGCGGCCCTCTGCGTTTACCCAGCTGCGGCCCAGACGGCCCCGGCCTGCGGTCTGGTTGGTGGTGTACACCGCGCCCACCGGGCCAAACTCCTCGAAATGCTCTTTTGCGTAGGCGTTGGTGCTGCCGCACTCGGACAGCCAGCGCACCTCATTGATGCTCATGCCTTGGGTACCTCTTTGTGCTCGTGGCCCACCACCTTACCGTCGGCAAGGGTCAGGATGCCGTAGGTGTTGGGGCCGGTGTAGCACCGGCCGCAGGAGCCGGGATTGAACAGGAACACATCGCCCCGCTGCTCGGCCACCGGGACGTGGGTGTGGCCGAAGAGGGCGACGTTCGCGCCCCGGGCCGCTGCGGCGTCGGATAGCGTGTCGAGGTCGTATTTCACTCCGTACATATGGCCGTGGGTGTAGAAGACGACCACCCCATCAAAGGCCGCAAGCCCGTCCAGCGGTTCCAGTGCACCAAAATCGCAGTTTCCGGCCACGGCGTAGGCCCGAAGCCGGGGGTAAAGGGTCAGCGTCTGCTCGAGGTCGCGCAGGCCGTCGCCCAGAAAGATCAGGGCATCGATGTGGTCGGCCTCGGCCTTCAGGATGTGCTCGAGGGCCAGACGGTTGCTGTGGCTGTCGCTCAGGATCAGAAGTTTCGTCACGGGAAAAGGTTCCTCCTCAAATTTTATTCGGGGTCGCGCTGCTGCAAGGTCAGCAGTACTTTATATACTTCACTCTTGGAGTAGGGGGTGCCCTGCACTGCAGCCTTGGCGGCGGCGGTGGGGCCGAAGCCCTGCCCGGTCAGCTCAAGTGCCCGCTGGGCGGCCTGCTCAAGGGTCAGTTCGGCTTCCGGCTCTGTAGAGACCGGCGCGCCGGCCATGACCAGCACATATTCGCCCCGCGGCTCGCTGGCGGCATAGTGGGTCTGTGCCTCGCCGAGGGTGGTCTTCCAGATCTCTTCGTGGAGCTTGGTCAGCTCGCGGCAGAGGGTGATGCTCCGCTCCGGGCCGAAGGCGTTTGCGAGGTCATCCAGCGTCGTGCGCAGTTTGTGGGGGGCTTCGTAGAAGATGACGGTGCGCTTTTCGCCCAACAGCTCGGCCAGACGCTCCTTTTTCTGCTTCCGGTTCACGGGAAGGAAGCCCTCGAACACCCAGCGGGAGGTGTCCTGTCCCGAGACGGCCAGCGCCGTCACACAGGCGGATGCCGCCGGAACAGGCACGACCTTGATGCCCCGGGCCAGCGCGTCCCGCACGATGACCTCGCCCGGGTCGGAGACGCAGGGCATACCGGCGTCGGAGCAGAGGGCGCAGCTCTCGCCCGCCTCGATGCGGCGCAGGATGCCTTCGCCCTTCTGCAATGCGTGTTCGTAGTAGCTGACCATCGGCTTTTTCAGGCCCAGATAGTTCAGCAGCCGCATGGTCACGCGGGTGTCCTCGGCGGCCACGAAGTCCGCCGCGCCAAAAGTGGCAGCGACGCGGGGCGGCATATCATCAAGGTTGCCGATGGGGGTTGCGACGATATAAAGAGTACCGGCCATGATGGACCTCCATTTTTACGATAAGACGATGTTTGATTGGATCTCGCGCTTGTGACGCGGGGTAAAACGCTTTTTCGGAAAGGCTAAGTTCTCTTTTGCGTGCCAAAAGAGAACCAGAAATCCTTCTCGCGCTGGTAGCGCGGGGAATGTTTTTTCTTGCGGTCAAGTGGCTTGCGCTCCGCGCGGGCCAGAGGCAGGGAGGG
>OJRD01000261.1_pt1 | contig 40990 bp, 34 predicted proteins | sample 1599051 | NCBI WGS metagenome assembly OJRD01 (sample SAMN03922523, study PRJEB24848) | human gut metagenome | isolation source: stool sample | host: Homo sapiens | place: Germany | collected 2010-02 | reverse complement strand
GAAGTCGTAACAAGGTAGCCGTATCGGAAGGTGCGGCTGGATCACCTCCTTTCTATGGAGAAAAGCAATGCAGAGAAGTATTGCAGAAATCCGGTCAGCTTAAGGAAAGAAAAGCGTGGAGAATATATTGTTCAATTTTGAAGGTGCGAGAGAGATAAAAGAATAAGGCACGAGAGAAGGACCCTGAGAAGGAAACATGGGGGTGTAGCTCAGCTGGGAGAGCACCTGCCTTGCACGCAGGGGGTCAGGAGTTCGATCCTCCTCATCTCCACCATGGGAAAAAGAGGGATAAGAACAGAGTAGCCGAAGGAAGAAGTTCTAAGGAAATGGGCGCATAGCTCAGGTGGTTAGAGCGCACGCCTGATAAGCGTGAGGTCGGTGGTTCGAGTCCACTTGTGCCCACCACCGGTCAGCGACCGGAAGTAAGTTTGCGACAAAGATAGTTTAATGTGACGGGAATCCGCCGCATCTAATACTGAGAGCAGACTGAAAACCAAAAAGATTTAATGCAAAGGTACAAAAGCAAAGAGAGTTTGGAACTGAACAAGGTAAAAAGCTCGGTGCGGAAGTACAAGGCTATACGAAAGTGTAGCGGCATTAAAAAAGCAGCTTGAAAATTGAATAAAGAATAGAAAGCAAGTTAAATGCAAAAATGGAAAAATGAACGACAATTAATTAGAAATGATTAAGAAGTCGGGTAAACTACAAAATTAGCGCAAATAACTAAGAAAGAGAACATAATTCTATGAACACTTTAAAGAAGCGAAGCTTGAGTGAAGAAGTGCTTTCAAACAAGAGTTTAGCGGAATTAAAGAAAAGGTTAAGCTAATAAGAGCGTAGGGAGAATGCCTTGGCATTGGGAGCCGAAGAAGGACGTGGTTAACTGCGAAAAGCTGCGGGGAGTGGTAAGCACGCTGAGATCCGCAGATATCCGAATGGAGGAATCCGCATACTGAAGGTATGCATCATATACTGAATAAAATAGGTATATGAGGGGAACCGCCTGAACTGAAACATCTAAGTAGGGCGAGGAAAAGAAATCAACCGAGATTTCGTAAGTAGTGGCGAGCGAACGCGAAAGAGGCTAAACCTGAAGTAGCAATACTTCAGGGGTTTAGGACAGCAAAAGGAACTGATAAGATCTAGCTGAAGTGCATGGGAAGGCACACCAAAGAATGTGAGAGTCATGTAAGCGAAAGGTCGAGTCATCCGGCTGGATCCAGAGTACCGCGGGACACGAGGAATCCCGTGGGAAGACGGGGGGACCACCCTCCAAGCCTAAATACTACCCAATGACCGATAGCGAATAGTACTGTGAAGGAACGGTGAAAAGAACCCCGGGAGGGGAGTGAAAAAGAACCTGAAACCCTATGTTTACAAGCACAGAGAGCTCGTCAACGAGCGATCTGGTACCTATTGTAGAATGGTCCGGCGAGTTATGGTATGCGGCAAGGTTAAGTACTTAAGGTACGGAGCCGAAGCGAGAGCGAGTCTTAAGAGGGCGGTTTAGTCGTATGCTATAGACCCGAAACCGAGTGACCTATCCATGTCCAGGCTGAAGTGGAGGTAAAACTCCATGGAGGGCCGAACCCACGTCTGTTGAAATATACGGGGATGAGGTGTGGATAGCGGTGAAATTCCAATCGAACTCGGATATAGCTGGTTCTCTCCGAAATAGCTTTAGGGCTAGCGTTGTATTAAATTTCCGGAGGTAAAGCACTGAATGGGCTAGGGGTCGAAAGATTACTGAACCCTATCAAACTAAGAATGCCGGGGAATTGATGTACAGCAGTCAGACTACGGGAGATAAGTTTCGTGGTCAAAAGGGAAAGAGCCCAGACCCACAGCTAAGGTCCCAAAATACGTTTAAGTGGAAAAGGATGTGGGGTTGCATAAACAACCAGGATGTTGGCTTAGAAGCAGCCATACATTAAAAGAGTGCGTAATAGCTCACTGGTCGAGTGACCCTGCGCCGAAGATTCAACGGGGCTAAAATGTATACCGAAGCTTGGGACTCCGTAAGGAGTGGTAGGAGAGCGTCGAATAAGGGGTGAAGTCACAGCGGAAGCGGTGGTGGACTTTATTCGAGTGAGAATGCCGGAATGAGTAGCGAGAATTATGTGAGAATCATAATGGCCGAAAATCTAAGGTTTTAGGAGGAAGGTTCGTCCGCTCCTAGTAAGCCGGGAGCTAAGGTGAGGCGGAAACGCGTAGCCGATGCACATACAGTGGAGATTCTGTAGCCACCGAAAGATTTAAGCAAAGGGACACTTTTGAAGCGATTGAGCCGGGCGATGGTAGACCCGGTCGAAAGGGACCGAAATTAAAGTAGGGAAGCAATTGTGGATGGAGGCGAGAAAAGCTTTGTGAATATCTCAGGTGCCCGTACCGCAAACCGACACAGGTAGATAGGAAGAGGATTCTAAGGCCAACGGGAGAAGGGTTGTTAAGGAACTCGGCAAGTTGACCCCGTAACTTCGGGATAAGGGGTGCTCATGAGAATGAGCCGCAGAGAATAGGCCCAGGCAACTGTTTAGCAAAAACACAGCTCTATGCTAAATCGAAAGATGACGTATATGGGGTGACACCTGCCCGGTGCCGGAAGGTTAAGAGGAGATGTGAGAGCATTGAATTGAAGCCCCGGTAAACGGCGGCCGTAACTATAACGGTCCTAAGGTAGCGAAATTCCTTGTCAGGTAAGTTCTGACCCGCACGAATGGCGTAACGATTTGGGCGCTGTCTCAACAGCCCACCCGGCGAAATTGTAGTACCGGTGAAGATGCCGGTTACCCGCGACTAGACGGAAAGACCCCATGGAGCTTTACTGTAGCTTAATGTTGAATTTTGGTATTTCACGTACAGGATAGGTGGGAGACTAGGAAGCTAAGGCGTCAGCTTTAGTGGAGTCGACCTTGGGATACCACTCTTGGAGTGCTGAAATTCTAACCTGCGGCCATGAAACTGGTCGGGGGACATCGTTAGGTGGGCAGTTTGACTGGGGCGGTCGCCTCCTAAAGAGTAACGGAGGCGCTCAAAGGTTCGCTCAGAATGGACGGAAACCATTTGTCAGAGTGTAAACGCATAAGCGAGCCTAACTGCGAGAATGACGGTTCGAGCAGTAACGAAAGTTGGAGTTAGTGATCCGGCGGTATGTGAGTGGAAATGCCGTCGCTCAACGGATAAAAGCTACCCTGGGGATAACAGGCTGATCTCCCCCAAGAGTCCACATCGACGGGGAGGTTTGGCACCTCGATGTCGGCTCATCACATCCTGGGGCTGAATTCGGTCCCAAGGGTTCGGCTGTTCGCCGATTAAAGTGGTACGCGAGCTGGGTTCAGAACGTCGTGAGACAGTTCGGTCCCTATCTGTCGTGGGCGCAGGATATTTGCAAGGAGCTGTCCCTAGTACGAGAGGACCGGGATGGACGCACCTCTGGTGCACCAGTTGTCACGCCAGTGGCACAGCTGGGCAGCTATGTGCGGAACGGATAAACGCTGAAGGCATCTAAGCGTGAAGCCGCCCTTAAGATAAGATATCCCATCTGTTTACAGAGTAAGACCCCTTGAAGACTACAAGGTTGATAGGCTCAAAGTGTAAGTATGGTGACATATTAAGCTAGCGAGTACTAATCGGTCGAGGGCTTAACCAAAAAAGAAATTGGAATTAATTGATTGCGAAGCAAGCAATTTATTCCTTAGTCATTTCGCAGAAATGACGTAATGTTCTCTTTCAAAGTTCTTTATTCAATTTTTGAGCTGTTTAAAGCTCAATAGTCGGTGACGATAGCGATGAGGTCCCACCTGTTCCCATGCCGAACACAGAAGTTAAGCTCATCTACGCCGAAGATACTTGGCGGGTGACTGCCCGGGAAAATAGGTAGTTGCCGACTTTATATGCACCATTAGCTCAGTTGGTAGAGCAACTGACTCTTAATCAGTGGGTCCACGGTTCGAGCCCGTGATGGTGTACCATTTTGGCCCGTTGGTCAAGCGGTTAAGACTCCGGCCTCTCACGCCGGCAACGCGAGTTCGATTCTCGCACGGGTCACCAGATATTCGCTGCTTGAACACATCGGGCAGCGTTATTTTTCTATTTGTTCGGGCCATTAGCTCAGTTGGTCAGAGCAACCGGCTCATAACCGGTTGGTCCTGGGTTCGAATCCCCGATGGCCCACCAATTAAGGGGTATAGTTCAATCGGTAGAGCGACAGTCTCCAAAACTGTAAGTTGAGGGTTCAAGTCCTTCTGCCCCTGCCATCAATTGGATGCAAAAAAGATGTATCCTAAAGAACCTCGGTAACACCGAGGTTTTTTGCTGTCTATAAGGAAATTTTCAGCAATTCAAATTCATAGATATAAAATCGCTGTTTTCACTTTGCGGATAGAGTTGAACTCTCGTACAATTAAATATCGTTAAAAAATCGGCAGATAGAAAGTAAAAATCTATCTGCCGTTTTTCATATATACATAGCTAATCGTTTGAAATATAACGATTGGCTTTTTTATTTTATACTAAAAAGGAGTTGGAAGATTATGAACAAATTTGAAGCAGAAAAACGATTAGTACAGCGTATAAAACGGTGCTATCCACTCAGGATCGGAAGTGTCGGCAGATTTGTCCCGAACAGTTTCTCTGCCGATACATTGTCTAAAGAACTTGGCAGCAGAACGGCAATATCTATCAAAATATCATCAGACTGCTTTTAACTTTCAAATATCCCATAAATTGTGTTATGCTATATTTGAGTGGTATTGCAACCAAGATATGTATCTGGTATTTACTACGCTTAGATAAGAACATCGTGTTTCAGGCAAATTCTTCTCTTACCCGGCATGGTGTTTTATATTTTGTTGAAATAAAATCACATTCAACCTTTAGAGTTGATAGCATATAATGTAAATATAGGTAATGATTACAAAGGTTGCTGGGATAGTCAGCTATATATTGCTTCCATATATAGACATATAATGTGAGAGGAGCTATGAATTGTGATAAATTTGTCGGACTGTGATGCTCCGCATTTTGTACGAGTATTTGATATTGAAGCAATATCAATACCCATAGTTTATAATAAATATGGAGACCATGATCCCAATGGTCTCCTTTATGTACTGAAAAAGGACTCTGAAAGAATACAGAGAAAAGCTAGGGAAAACTTTGAAATGAATCCGCCTCAGCCGTATAAGGAAGTGCAGCCGCTTGTTATACGTGCTAATGTTGGCGATGAGGTTCGTATAAACTTCTATAATAAATTGAACAGAAATTTGTCCATACATGTGCAAGGATTGAAATATGATGTGATGACTTCTGACGGAGCAAATGTCGGGTGTAATAAGGACACAACCACAGATGATTTTATAAGTTATACATGGTATGCCGATAGGGAAGGAGTTTTCCTTTTCTCTGATATGGCAGATACCAGAAGCAGTGAGGCCGGTACAAATGTGCATGGTCTTTTCGGAGCGATTATCATTGAAAAGGCACAGTCAACATGGTTCGATCCGATAACAGGAGAAGAAATCGAAAGCGGATTATTTGCTGATGTTTACAATCCGATTATTCCTGCATTTCGTGAATATGCTGTGTTTTTTCACGATGAACTTGAAATTAAAAATAAAGACGGTGAACAACCTATAGATCCGCACACCGGACTCCCAAATGGTACAACAGGAATAAGCTATAGGTCTGAACCAATGAGGAACCGCCCACCGCTAGAGGAGAAACATGATGCTGTTACTGGTGAAGATATTTCTATGAGTTCATGGACTTATGGTGATCCGGCACCGCCGATTCTGCGTGCATATGTAGGTGATCCGACAAAAATCAGATTGATACATGGCGGTATAAAGGAAACACATGTTTTCCATCTTCATAATCACCAGTGGAAATTGGATACAGATGATCCGAAATCTACTATTATTGATTCAATTTCAATTAGCCCGCAGGAATTTTATACCTTGGATATTTTATATGGAGCAGGTAGTTTTACAAAAATGATTGGAGATGCAATTTTCCATTGTCATCTTTATCCTCATTTTCATGAGGGTATGTGGACACTGTGGAGAATTTTTGACAGACTTCAGGATGGAACAGGAACATATCCTGATGGAACACAAATAGAAAACCTTATGCCGTTAAAAGACAGACCTTTTCCTCCGGAGAAAGATTTGCTTCACCCGGGATATCCGAGCTTTATAAACGGGCAATTTGGTAAAAGACCGCTTCAGCCTCCGTTTGGCATTCTGGATAAAAATGGGCATAATAAAATATTTCCGACGCAGCTGGAACAGGATAATTTCGTTCAGAATTTTGCTCCCGGTGCACTGTATTCTCAGACATGTCCATGCAGTACCAGGAAAAATATAAAGGTGTTTGAACTGGCGGTAATTCAGGCAGATATTATTTACAATAGCTATGGATGGCATGATCCTCAAGGCCGTTTCTTTGTTTTAAAAGAGGATATTGAAAAATGTGGAACTTTGAAGAATTATTTGAAAAAAATAGAAAGCGGGGAAATACAGCCGACGCCGCTTGTTATCCGTGCCAATGCCGGAGACTGTATTGAAATCCGTCTGACGAATCTGCTGCCTGAATTTATTGAAGAAAGCCCGTTTCAGCTTAGAACGCTTACGGATATTATAGGTTTTCATATTCATCTTGTTAAGTTTGACACAATTGTATCTGACGGAGCTGCAAACGGATGGAACAATATTGCAGGAGCAAGAAAATATGAAACGCTGATAGAACGATTTTATGCAAACGAGGAGCTCAATACAGTGTTTTTCCATGACCACCTGTTTGCAAATTCTCATCAGCAGCACGGTATGTTTGCAGCCTTGTTAATTGAACCGACAGGATCTGTATTTCTAAACCCTGAAAATGGTGAACCGTTGAAAAGTGGTGCGAATGCTGTGATTAAAAAAGCAAATGGTGAGATGTATCGTGAATTTGCATTGTTCGTTCATGATTTTGCACTTTTGTTTGATAAAAGCAATGAACCGCTTAATCCTCCGGAGCATCCCGGTTCTGATGATGATCCAGGTGTTATGGGAATAAACTATCGGTGTGAACCTATGAGAGAACGTCTTAAGATAAAAAATGATCCGTCGCATATATTCAGCTCACTGGTTTACGGTGATCCTGCAACGCCGATTTTGGAAACTTACCCCGGAGATCCTATGGTTATCAGACTGCTTGACGGAGCACACGAGGAGCAGCATGCATTTAATATTAACGGAATGTCATGGCGCAAGGAAATCACAGATCCTGTTTCTCCTATCGTTCAGGAGCAGACAATAGGTATTTCTGAGGAGTTTAATATAAGAATTGATGAACATTATCAGGCAGGAGATTACCTTTATTATTTCGGAGGCATAGATGATCTGTGGCTTGGACTATGGGGAATTATACGTGCACATAGCTGTCTGCAGAAAAAACTTATTCCATTGTGCAAAAGTCAGTTTCCGATGCCAAAACCGATTGGCCCGCCCCAAAATGCAAAGGTAAGAAAATTTGAAATTGCTGCAATACAACGTAATATTTGTTATAACCATTATGGGGATCATGATCCTGAAGGAATGCTTTTCGTACCTTTGGAATATGCAGAAGAGGTGAAATGCGGATGCAGAAAACCTGTTCCGTTGATTCTCAGAGCGAATGCCGGCGACTGGATTGAAGTTACACTTCACAATTTGTTTGACACTCCTGTTAAGTATCATGATTATCCATCTGTTCCGCTTGATATGGATCATGTACCCTCAGACCGAGTGTCTTTAAGTCCGCAGTTTCTGAAATATCATCCGATATGCTCTTCTGGAGTAAATGTTGGATACAACTCTATTGAACAGACTGCCGGGCCAGGGGAATGTGTAAAATATCTGTGGCATGCAGATAAGGAGTATGGAGTTTGTCTGCTCAATTCATTTGGAGATTTAAGAAATCATCGTTATCATGGATTGTTCGGTGCGATTATTATTGAGCCAGTCGGGGCACATTATTACAGCAATTTCTTCAATCGAAAGTGTAATTATTGCGAACAGGCTGTTATAACTGCTCCTGGAGTTGAAACGTATCGGGAATTTGTCCTTTTTTCACAAAATGGTATTAGATTACTTGATAAAGATGGAGTGCTGATAAAAACTATTGAACAGGAAGAAGGCGATCATGGAGGAACAGATCATGAAGATACAGGTGAAAAAGGATACAATTACCGTTCAGAGCGATTTTTTAACAGACTAAAACAGCTTCCTGTAATTCACAAAATATTCAGTTCTGATGTTCATGGAGATCCAGCGACACCTATTTTGAAGGCATATACCGGGGAACGTGTAAAAATACGGCTTGTAATGCCTGCCGATAAGCCGAGAAATATTGGTTTTGCCATACACGGACACAGTTGGCGTTCTCAACCGGACGATCCATTTTCAAACATGATTTCGGTTCGTGGCGCAATAAGTGTAGGCGGTGCTTATAATATAGAACTGGAAAATGGTGCGTCAGAGTATCCGGGAGATTATTTATATCGTTCCGGTTCATTGAAATGGGATGTTGAGTCAGGAATGTGGGGAATTTTCCGTGTTATGAAACGCAATATAAAACGTATGTGTGAAAATATCTGCCGAACGGCAGGCAATTGGTGGCAAATGCACTGGTATGACAAATACAATTAATTTAATATAAGAATAATATATAAATAAAGTTAAACAAACCTTCAAATCTGAATATTTGTATTTCAGCAGCACCATTATTTGAAGCATATATATAGGTGAGCGTGTCATAGTTCAGTATATTATGCCGGCAGATAAAACGAGAACTATCAGCCTTGTATTGTATGGGTATAATTGGCTTTCCGTTTTCAGGGAGCATTTCTATACTAGGTGCAGTAAGCGTTGTGGTTATAATATTGAGCTGGAAAGATGGGACGTAGAATCGGGAGTGTGGGTGAGGCATATTCCAAATTGCGTAAAAAGGTATTAGATACTGCTGCGAATATATATGTCGAGCATTCGGTAACAGACGAGAAAATAAATGGTATGGTAAATACAAGTGATGGAAAAATAAAAGGAGTTCTGGTCTGAATCCGGAATTCCTTTATCAATATTATGTTAGTGATTATTATATATGGAGGAAAACATGCATACTGAAAATTATATTACGGAATCTTTGGAACTTCACCTGTTTTTTGGACGTATTATGAAAGAGCATTCATTATTCCTGAAAGCGGGATTTACTCCAGTAAATTTGAATTTTTCTGCAAAAGCGGAACGTTATAAAAATGAATTTGAAAAACTGCTGAGCCGTGCAGTAATTCTTAGCAATGGGGTAATAAGCAGAGAGGTGCTGAACTCCGGAGAAATTGTGACGGAATTTACTCATACCGCTGAAAGACAGACTGAAAAATTGGTAGGAATTCATATTAACAGCAATATTACGCAAAGGGAATTGAATTTGAGCAGTTGCAACAGCCATGATATTGCAAACAGATTTGGTCAGGTAAAGGCTTTGAATCGAACGGCTCTCAAACTGCTTAACGGATTGATCAAGCTGAAAGAAGAGATTCTTGATAAAGTACTCAGCTGTCAGATGTTTACGATGAATTATCCGCTGCTTATTGAGCACATATTACGAGAAGCAAAGCTTTATCTTAAGTATGTGCAAATGCTTGAAACAGACGGAACAATCAATATGAAGTCTATGAAAGAGGTTGAATGCTTCTGGAATCAAATTATGATGGAGCATGCTCTTTTTATACGAGGTCTGCTAGATCCGTCAGAAATCGAGTTGATAAACTCTGCTGATGCGTTTGCGACAGATTATTCTGATTTGTTAAACAGCTGTCATGATGCACAGAACAGAACATTAACTGTTGATTCCATAACAGAAACGAGAAAATTCAGAGACTTTAAAACAGCAGGAACAAAGGGGATAGAAAGTTGTAAGATTCGTTCACTGATACTTCCTTTGCTTGCTGACCATGTTCTTCGGGAAGCAAATCATTTTATCAGGATTTTGGAGAATTGATTTAGCATCTTTTCGAAAAGCAAACGAAGAAACAGATTTGACTACTATGGAAAATTTGTATATAATACAATTTATATCAACTTTTATTTTGTCAGTAACCAGTATAACGCCATATGAACCTTCGTGTCAAAATGGCGTTATTATTTTTTATTCTCTTATGCTTTACTTGAAAAGTGATGAGCGTATGATATACTAAAAACATCATAAACATAAAGGAGGCTTACATGTGCTGGTAATGTGTTTGAGATAATATTAATTGTAAGTATACCTTAAGCGGATCGTTTGACATTATTACCATGCATAGGTAACCTGCGTTATTTTGTATGCGGGTATATTTGTATCTGGTCCTTTGAATTATGTCGATTGCTAAAAGTCAAATTTCTTGAAAAATGCAAGGAAAATGAAAATATAAATATATCAGATAGTGTAATAAAAGAACAGTTAAGTAATGTGTACTTTTTAAGTGGCGGCGCTTACGGCGGAAAAACTACGATGTCAAAAATTTTAGAAAATAAGTATGGTTTTATACGCTATCGTCAAGGCGATCATTCAGATGAATATGCGAGTATTGCAATGCCTGAGTTTCAACCCGCATTAAGTTTGGATAGAAAAAAAGTTTTTTCACAGCCTCAAAAAAATATGCTGATTGGTTTGACGAAAGCATTTATGAAGAAGCTGAATTTACGATTATGGATTTAATTAAACTTTCGCAAAGTCACAAGGTAGTTGCTGATGTTTACATTCCTCCGGATATACTTGTAAAAATTGCTGACAAAACACAAGTTGTGTTATTGTTTGCTCCGGAGGAAATGACGAAGAAACATTATTTTGACAGAGCTGATAAAGATGATATATATCAATTTATTCGGTCCTTTCCAGATGGTGAACAACTTTTAAATAACGTTATTGAAGCATTGCACTACAATAGTGCAGCAAATCGAGAGGGGTATGTAAATAGTGGTTTCTATTATATTGAACGTGCAGCTGATGATACTGTTGAAAAAACGTTGGAACTTATTGAAAAACATTCTGGATTGTTTTGATTGATACAATAGATATAGTATAACAACACAAAACCGCCTTGAGCAATCAAGACGGTTTTTGCATCATTATTGATTTTTTACAAACTAATTATTCATTGTCGTTGTTATATTCCGACTCAACTCCCAAATATTCCTCAAGGCAAAGTCCTGACTCAGTGATTTTCTGAGCATTCTCAATTCCTACATAGCGTATGTGCCAAGGCTCGTAGTTATATCCGGTTTGTTTTTCCTTGTCTTTCGGAAATCTTACAATAAAACCATATTTTGTGCAGTTTTGGGCTATCCATGCTGCCTCTTTGGTGTCAGCAAAGCTGTCCTCCGTTGAGTTTATATCCATTGAAAGCCCTGTCTGATGCTCTGAATATCCCGGCCTTGCCGAAACCTTGTCAGCATATTCCTTGCCCTTGTTTTCAACATGAACGTTATACTGATACTGCTGTTCTGAGTAGCTTCGATACCCTGAGAGAATATACAAATAAAGTCCGTCTTCTGATGCAGCGGTCTGCATTTTTTCAAACGCTGCCAAAGCTTCTTCGTCAAGCCCCGGATCGTAGCTTGAGGGAAGCGAGTAGCTTTTGTTGACAATTAAAATTCCGTCGATATAGGTTCGACCGTCAATAATCTCTGTTTTGTGCTGCGGAGATGTTTCTTCAGTAGTCAAAGCTTGAGTTGGCTCTTCTGTGTGTTCTTCGGCTGAAGAGTCAGTTGCAGAAACCGAAGCATTTACGGGAACGTTTCCGCTGTCTTTGTTTCTTAAAGAGAAAAATAAAATTGTTATTGACAGCACAATAATAAAAATCAGAATAACCAATATTTTAAAATCTTTTATCCTTCGTCTGCGATCTGCTTCGGCACGCCGAATTTTGATTTGTTTGTAATTATCAAAGTTTTTTTGTTCCATATTTTTTATATTCCCATCTTTTTATTTTTTATTCTTTATTTTTATTAAAGTATAACATAAATAAAGAGATATTTCAATTATTTGTTTAATACAAAATAAAGTGTTTGGTACATTTTTGTTTTTACCATGTCGGGTTGCATTTTGTAAATTTTTGTGGTATTATATTAAAGAAAATGAAAACATAATTTAAGGTGGTAATTTAATTTGGAGATACTTGATAAATCTAATAAGGCTCTTTGCGAAGAATATGAAAAATTTGCGAGCAGTCATAAAAACGGAACTTTTATGCAGTCTATTAATTGGCCTAAGGTTAAGGATCAATGGAAATGGGACGCTATAATTTCAAGGAATGAAAACGGAGAAATCGTTGGAACCTGTCTTGTACTTGTGAGAAAAATTCCTGTTTTCGGCTGTTCATTTTTGTATGCCCCTCACGGTCCTGTCTGCGACTGGCGTGATAGGGCGGTTATGGAGGATCTCTTTGAGGGTGTAAAGATTTTGGCTAAAAAGCATAAATGCTATGACTTTATGTGGGATCCCTGCTGTGAGGAAGGCGACAGCGAAATTATTGAGCTTATAAAGTCAATGGGATTCAGCTTCAGGGAAAACGCTCCGGAGCTTTCAACAATTCAGGCAAGAAACAACTATATGCTAAGGGATATTCAAGGAAAAACCGAGGATGAGGTCATGATGACCTTTAAGCCCGACTGGAGAAACCGAATCAGAAAGGCCTCCAGAAAGGGAGTAGTTTGTAAGGCCTGCGGAAAGGAAGCGCTTGATGATTTTTATCCGCTGATGCAGGAAACGGGAACTCGTGACGGTTTTGCGATAAGACCGAAGGAGTATTTTGCAAAGATGCTTGACGCTCTTGGCGAGGAGCATTGCAGACTTTTTGTTTGTTATGTAAACAATGAGGATACGGGTGGACAAGATGTCCCTGTTTCCGGAGCTGTTACAACACAGTATGCCGGAAAAACCTGCTATGTATACGGTGCGTCATCGAATAAATACAGGAATACAATGCCGAACTATTTGATGCAGTGGACAATGATTCAGTGGGCAATAAAAAACAATGACTTTATTTACGACTTCCAGGGTATTCCTTTTTATAAGGACGAAACTCATCCAAATTACGGGGTGTACAAGTTTAAAAAGGGCTTTAACGGCGAGGTCGTAACATATGCAGGGGAGTTTTATTATTGCTTTTCGCCTTTTATGAAAAAGGTTGTGACTATATTTGAGAATATCTACAGAGGTATTCATGAAATTCAAAGAAGATTAAAGGTAAGGTTCAGACATAAATAGCAATATCAACGCTCGGATTTTTTCGAGCGTTTTTATTTTTGAAAAACAAACCGAAGCTTTAACGGTAAATTCCGCAACGCTTCGGTTAATCTTTAAAAATCATATCAGACGTATCAATATCAATCTCTCGGACGGCTGCATTGGTCGGGTGAGGCTTCATATAGTCGGATTTGTAATCGGTTATTCCCTTTCCGATATTAGGATTCATCTTTGAATATAAAAGATCGGCTATAAACAGCGGACAGATAAGACACAAAATAATAAGCTTTCGCTTAAGGCTTATTTTAGCCAGCATATCATCGAACATCGGAGCGATAAAGTAAATCGCCGCACATCCGGCACAGCCGAATATCAAAACACCCTCGAGGCATATTCTTCCGTTGATATTCAGAAAATAACCTGTATAATCCCACCATCTGATCCCGTATATTTCTTCAAGCACAAAACTGGAAAAATACTCTATTGTTCCGCAGAGAGTCATAACGGCTAGGAATGTGATTATCGGATATTTTAAAAGCCTTTTTCCGAAAACCGTCATAACAAATACTCCAAAAGTTCCTCCGACTCCGTAAATAGGAAGCCAAGGGCCCATCATGGTTCCTCTGTTTACAAAAACATGGTCTTCAACAAGGTGTATTAAAACCTCCCAGCACCATCCTATAAAGGCGAAGGCGAAAAACATCAAAAGGTAGGTTATAAGACTGTATTTTCTATAGTAGCCGAGTCCTATAGAGGGAATTTTAAGACGAATGTTTTTCGGCGGAAGAATTTTACGTCTTAACGCATCGGGGTACTTTGTAATTGTGTGCTGAGACAAGTCGTTGTGATTCATTTAGCTGCCTCCTTTCCCGTTTTTTGTGCGAACATTTTAAAGCAGTGCGAGTTTAGATATATTAATAATTCTTTAATTTTTATCAATCCGTATAGAAAGTTATTGATTAATCATGTATAATTAATTTTGAACAATATAACAACGTCTATGTCCTCGCCTCTAAGGCGGCGGACAACTTAGCCTTTCAGCGGAGGGAACGATCCCCTGCTGAAATCCTAAGGGGCTAATGTCCGGTCGTTTGTTGAATGACGGGGCGTTGCCCTTATTGAACCAAGGAGCAAATATATAATGATTGCTGTATATCTTTCGCCGTTGTATGTTTTGGCGATTATTTATCTTATAAGCCATTTTTACAGAATGGCAACTGCATTTTCACAGGTTTTGAGAAGAAAATGGTTTATTGCCGTAATATCGGCAGTGCTGTTTTTTCTGGCAATAACACCGGTGCTTGCATCGTTTTTACCGGATATTTATTTGAGAAGAATAATACGTCCTTTAAGTACCTACTGGCTCGGATGCCTTTTATATCTTATTTTGATTGCCATTGTTGTTGATATAGTTCTTTTCATTTTGAAAAAAGCCCGCATTATAAAACCTAAATTTTTTGCAACAAGGAAATTTTATGTTGCTAAGGGTGTTGGAATTATTTCTCTTGCAGCAGTTATATCCGTCTATGGATTTGTACACGCAACAGATATAAAAACCACTTCGTATAACGTCCAGCTGGAAAAAAGCTGTCAAAACCGAGATTCACTAAAAATTGCGCTTATCGCTGATTTGCATTTAGGGTATTCGATAGGTGCAGGTCATACACAAAAAATGGTTGATAAAGTAAATGCTATGAATCCTGATATCATAATATTTGCCGGAGATTTTTTTGATAATTCATATGACAATATCGAAGATCCCGATGCTGTAGTAGAAATTTTGAAAGGCATGAAATCAACCTACGGAGCGTATGCTTGTTGGGGAAACCATGACGTTTCGGAAAAAATTTTAGTCGGATTTACATTCGGTGGTTCAAGCGTTAAAACGCAGGACAAAAGAATGTATGAATTTTTGAAAAAGTCCAACATTAATATTTTAAAGGATGAGGTAACTCTAATAGATGACAGCTTTTATCTTATCGGAAGATTAGACAGCCAAAAACCGGGAAGTGATGACGGGTCAAGACTTACGCCGGTTGAGCTTATCGAAAAGATTGACGATGAGGACAAGCCTGTCATTGCGATTGACCATCAGCCAAGACAGCTTCAGGAGCTTGCCGATGTTGGAGTTGATATTGACCTTTCGGGACACACGCACGATGGACAAATTTTCCCTGCAACGGTAGTTACAAAACTTGTTTGGGAAAACTCTTGCGGAATGATCAAAAAAGATAATATGTATTCTATTGTGACCTCAGGTGTAGGAGTGTATGGTCCTTTCATGAGAGTAGGCTCAGACGCAGAGGTTGTAGAAATAAACGTAACATTTTCCAATTAAAATGATAAGACTTTACTAAAGCTCCGCTTATTCGGAGCTTTGAGCATGTCGACAAAGTCGACAACGCTCCCCATGGGACAAACACACTCACTTCGACAGCTTCGCCCGTTTCGTTCTGCGTTTTTTCCCTAGGAAACCCCTTTTCATCGAAAATCGGCTCACACCGACGATTTTCTCTCAAGGTGTCGCTGCGTCGGCACATGTCCGCCTACGCGACAATATTTTAATAGTGTGCTTTATCTACAGGCTGAAAGCTCCGTTTATTCGGAGCTTTTTTTGTTTGCGTTTTTTATTGAATCTTCATCTTCCTTTATAACTTTTGGAAGCTCTTTTATGGATTGTGGAAGTTCCTTTATAGATTTCGTAATATCCGTAATATCGTATGACAGTTCCTTTATTTTCTTCTGACGTTCAAGCTCTGTTTCAATCAGCTTTTTAGCTTTTATTTCGTTTTGACGCTGTTTTTCTTTAGCGTTTTGCATAATCGCAGATTCATTTTGGAGATATAAAACAGATCGTTCATCGTCTCCTAAATCCGTAATGTCAAGATATTCGTCACAAAGAAGGTGATAAAGACCTGTTTTGTTTGAAATCGCATTTTTTCTAACCGTAAGGTAAAGCTCGGCTTCGGCAAATGAAGTATACGAATTGGAGTAAAAAAGTCCTGAGATACCGAGCGTTATAACGGATAATACATACCAGCCGATAAATGAAAGATCCAGCAGAAATGCACGGAATTTATTCCCTCGCATAAGCTGATGCGAAAGCTTAAAAGCGTCTTTTATACCTATTGTCGGATTCTCCGCAAGAACATAAGGCACCATTTTGACGCTGTAGCACACTATAGGGAATAGCACGACTGTCATCAGGGATAGCATGATTATCACAGATCTGATCGCCATGATAATTGCCGGCTTAAAAATATATCCCTGCCGATAAATGAAAATTAACCGAGCTGCAGAAGTGTCCTTATATGAAATGCTCTCTGTAAAGAACCTTGCCTTGCCGATCTTTATTGGGTTTCCTACAAAGCAGGAAAATAAAATTCCGATCAAAGCAGTAGTAAGAACGATAATTCCCCATTTAAAGGTACGGTGGTTAAAAAGACTTTTTGTTCCTGCGGCAAGCTGTAAGGTGTATGTATTTTGAAGGGACATCAAATTAACTCCTGCCGCAAATATCATATTCAGCTTATGATCAGAGTAATAATCATTAATCTTGTCATAGAGCTTGCTTTGCGTATCTTCAGGAAGTGTTTCTGATGAGTTAGCGTCCTCGCTATAGATATTTACTCCATGTTGTTCATACACATTTAACAAATCATCTCCAATTAGGAGAGCATTCAGGTATTCTGCATTATTCATCTTATAAATCTTTACGACGGATTTGTTTAAATTTGCAACATATTCGGCTGCCTGATTTCGGTATGCGGTGATAGCGTATGAAGAATAAGAAAATTCGCCGAAAAATAGCGCAAGTATAAAGCAGACAACAATGCCTGACCAATAATTTCTTACAGTATTTTGCCGCGATTTAGATTTAATTTCTTTGATGCTGAACATATCCCTCACCTACCGAAACGTTAAATAACCTAGATTGATTGTATCATACCAATGCTTAAGGTGTCAATACAATTTGTTGCTTTGTCATAATTTGTAATTATCATTTTAACGTAGTATATTTATATAATATTCTAAGGATTAATGTAAGCTTGTGACTAAAGAAAATTTAAAAAAAGTATTGACAAACAGAAGTCTTAGTGGTATACTTATTAAGCACTCAGGAAATATATCGCGGAGTGGAGCAGTCCGGTAGCTCGTCGGGCTCATAACCCGAAGGTCGGTGGTTCAAATCCGCCCTCCGCAACCAATGAAAAACGGACGTTTGCGTGATTCGCAGACGCCCGTTTGTTTTTTGTTTTATCCTTTGAGGACAACTTGAGGACAACTGAAAATACAAAAACTAAGAGGCTCCCGAAACGAAAACCTCTCGGATATGTAAAAATCATTATCAGAATTTAAGAAATGATTTCAGTTCTTTCAACTCTATTTTATCTTTAAAAATTACAGTTCTACATGCTTCCAACGCATATTCTTTATTAATTTTGGGGTTACATAAACATATCCACGCCACTTATATGTATTGAAACTAGAAGCCTATTGTTCAAGTCTGACAAAATTGTTTATAAACATTGATCTTCCATCTCTACTCAAAACATTTTTTCACCAGGTGTCCCGTAAGACACAACTGAAGGAAAAACAAAGTAAATATCAAAAACATTAAAATCAACACTCAAAGGCAGCGTGTGGGTACGGATAACTTTCAGGGGAAAATCGGGACGGCTCTGATTCTAGATTTGCACAGCGGTTTGCGATGAACAACTTTTTAAGAATATTTATGCTTTCCTATTGACAAGATGTGTTATACAGGTTATAATATATCAGTGATATATAGCGCTGATATATATTAGGAGGATATTATGAGCGAAGCAGAGAAAACAACTTTGGAGAAAATCCATGCTGCAGCAAAAGAAGCGTTTATGGAATACGGCTTCAAATCAGCTTCTCTTCGGAGCATTGTTAAAACGGCGGGTGTTACGCTTGGCGCTTTTTACGGATATTATAACAGTAAGGAAGAGCTTTTTGAAGCGTTAGTCGGAGAGCAGTACAATCATTTTATGGAGTGTTACCGTAAAGCGCAGACCGATTTCGCCACTCTTCCGCAGGAAGAACAGCCGGAGCATATGAGTGAAATTTCCGGCGACTGCATGACCGAGATGTTATTGTATGCTTATGAGCATTTGGATGAATTCAAATTGATCCTTTGCCGTTCCGACGGAACACGATTTTCCGGAATGATTGATGAAATGGTGGAGATCGAGGTCAAAGGAACTCATGATTATCAGCAGGTTCTGAAAGCACTTGGTCGGCCTTCACCGGAAATTGATCCGAGGTTGGAGCATATCCTGATTACCGGAATGTTCGGAACCTTTATGGAATTGATTATTCATGAAATGCCTTTGGAGCAAGCTCTTATCTACTTAAAAGAAATGCGTGCGTTTTATACCGCAGGCTGGATGAAAATTATGGGGCAGTAATGCTCTTTAATTTTTGACAACAAGTTAGCATTAGCTAACTGTCAAATGAAGATATCTGAAACCGGCTGCAGCGGTTTCTGTATCATAAAAATTTATCTATTAGGAGGTATCAAAGTGTCAGATAAAACAGATGCACGGAGTATGTTATTAAATGATACTTCGTTAAAACTGATGGCCAAATTGAGTATTCCGGCAATTATTGGAAAGGAGGATTGGAATTGAAAAAGAATAAAAATCTTTCAGAGCTTATGAGGTATGCGGGTAATCATAAATATCTTACCTATTCATCGCTCATATTATCGGTAATCAGTGCGGTTTTTGCGCTGCTGCCGTTTGTCTTTATCTTCTTGGTTATCAAAGAAGTAATTGAGGTTGCGCCGAATTATTCGGAGGCTGTTCATGTTGTACATAACGGTTGGATGGCGGTACTGTTTGCCTTGATATCCATTGTCATTTATGTAGGTGCGTTGATGTGTTCCCATTTGTCGGCGTTCCGCATTGCAGGAAATATGCGTAAAACACTGATGGAACATATCGCAAAGCTGCCGTTGGGCTTTATCGGAGAAATGGGAAGCGGTAAGATTCGCCGTATTGTAAACGACAGCAGCGCGGCAACAGAAACCTATCTTGCCCATCAGCTTCCTGATATGGCAGGAGCTATTACAACGCCGCTCGGTATGATTGTTATGCTTTTCTTGTTTGACTGGCGATTTGGACTGATCTGTCTTGTTCCGGTTATTCTCGGCTTTGCAGCAATGTTCAAAATGGCTGGACCGAAGATGGCAGACGATATGAAAAACTATCAGAACGCACTGGCAGACATGAACAATGAAGCTGTAGAATATGTGCGCGGCGTACCGGTTGTAAAGACCTTCGGGCAGACTGTGCATACTTTCAAACGCTTCAGGGATTCTATAGATAGCTACTATAAATTCTGTATCGCCTATTGCAAAAAGTGCCGCATGCCAATGCTTATGTATACCGTTTTTATCAACAGTGCCTTTGCTTTTTTGATCACGCTAGCACTGATCCTCGCAGGCGGCGAAGCCGTATCGCAGTCTTTACTGCTCAGCTTCATTTTCTATGTTATTTTCACGCCTGTAATCGCCACCTCTATGACAAAGGTTTTGTTTATGAGCGAAAACGGAATGGTGGTAAACGATGCGCTTACCCGTATTCATTCAATACTTGATCTGAAACCGCTTCCCGATGCATCGAAAACGGAATCGCCTAAGGATAACTCGGTGGAATTCAAGAATGTTTCCTTCCGATACAGCGGGACGAAAAACGATGCAATCAGAAATGTTTCCTTTAAGGTACATCCGGGTGAAACCGTTGCACTTGTTGGACCGTCAGGCGGCGGTAAATCTACTGCCGCAGGGCTTATTTCACGGTTTTGGGATGTAACAGGCGGTGAAATCAAGGTCGGAGGTGTAAATGTAAAGCATATTAAAAAATCTGAGCTGATGGAAACTGTGTCCTATGTTTTTCAGGACAGCAGACTTTTAAAAGCCTCTATTTTCGAAAACGTGAGACTGGCAAAGCCGAATGCTTCCCGAAAAGAAGTAGAAAGTGCTTTGCACAAAGCTCAGTGTGACGATATTATCGCTAAGCTCCCTGACGGTATTGATACGGTAATCGGCACTAAAGGCGTTTATCTTTCGGGCGGCGAGCAGCAGCGTATTGCCATTGCCCGTGTAATGCTGAAAGACGCACCGATCATTGTTTTGGACGAAGCAACCGCCTTTGCCGATCCTGAAAACGAATCTCTTGTACAGCGTGCTTTTGAGGAGCTGTCAAAGGATAAAACAGTGATTATGATCGCACACCGTTTAACTACGGTTAGAAATGCGGACAGGATATTTGTATTAAAAGACGGAAAAATTGAGGAATTCGGAACACATAATCAGCTGTCACAAAGTGATGGTTTGTATGCGAAAATGTGGCAGGATTATCAGACTTCGATTGGCTGGAAGGTTGGAGGTGCAATATGATAAACAGAATAATGAAACGATTTGCACTCTCAAGAGAGGGTGCAAAGGGACTTGTGATTGCAACTCTGGCGTGTACGTTTGCAGATCTTGTGCTGATGTTCCCTGTAGGATTGCTGTACTTTTTAGTGAATGATTTTGTGGGCGGACCGATGCCGAAAAGTCACTATGTATCATACGGAATCGGAATCGTTACCGCACTTTTATTGATTTTTCTCTCAGAGTATTGGAAATATAACGCCACATACTTCTCTACTTACCGAGAATCAGGTAAATGCAGAATCCGTTTGGCGGAAAAGCTGCGTAAGCTCCCTCTTTCTTTCTTCGGGAAAAAAGATCTTGCGGATCTGACCAATACGATGCTTGGTGATGTGGCTACGACAGAGCAGATGTTTTCCCACTATGTTCCGCAATATTACGCATCTATTCTTTCTACTTGTATCATTGCCGTCAGCATGTTTTTCTATGATTGGCGGCTTGCACTTGCCGCACTGTGGGTTCTGCCCGTGGCGCTTTTGATCGTCGGTCTATCCAAAAAGGCGCAGAATTATTTTACCCGAAAGCAAAATCAGGCTCAAATTGCCGTGCAGGACGGTATTCAGGAGTGCCTGGAAACTGTCCGCGATCTGAAAAGCAACAATGCGGAAAAAGAATATCTGGACGGGTTGTACCAAAAAATTGATGCTTTGGAAGGCAGACACATCAAAAGTGAACTCGGCAGCGCTATGTTCGTTGTACCGGCTCAGATGATTTTAAAGCTGGGTATTGCCTCTGTAGCGCTTGCAGGCAGTATGCTGCTGATTAACGGCACACTTCCTTTGATTACTTTCTTTATGTTCCTGCTTGTGGTGTCAAGACTTTATGAACCTATGTCTTTCGCCTTGCAGAATTTAGCGGCGATGAATTCCCTGCAAATCAACATAGACCGTATGAATGAGATTGAAAACTGCAAGGAGCAGAACGGTAAAAAGGAATTCAACCCAAAGGGTTATGATATTGCGTTTGAAAATGTGGGGTTTGCTTATAACAACGAGGAAACAGTGCTTCAAAATGTATCATTTACGGCAAAGCAAGGCGAAGTAACTGCGTTGATCGGTCCGTCAGGCGGCGGTAAATCTACTGCGGCAAAGTTAGCGGCAAGATTCTGGGACGCAGACAAGGGAAAAATCACTATAGGCGGCGTAGATGTAGCCTCTATTGATCCCGAACAGCTTTTAACTGCATTCTCCATTGTATTCCAAGATGTAACGCTATTTAACAATACCGTCATGGAAAATATCCGAATCGGCAGAAAGGACGCTACAGATGAGGAAGTCATAGAAGCAGCGAGAATGGCAAACTGCGAAGAATTTGTAGAAAAGCTTCCCGATAAATGGAACAGCAATATCGGAGAAAACGGAAGCTCTCTTTCGGGCGGTGAAAGACAGCGAATTTCCATCGCCCGGGCATTCTTGAAAGATGCTCCTATTATTCTGCTTGATGAAGCAACCGCTTCTCTTGATGTGGAAAACGAGACGATGATCCAGTCTGCGCTCTCACGCCTGATCAAAGACAAAACGGTTCTATTGATCGCACACAGAATGCGTACTGTTGCCGGTGCGGATAAGGTAGTCGTTCTGTCAGACGGAAGTGTGGCGGAACAGGGACAGCCGAACAAACTGCTTGCAAATAATGGTATCTATACCCGTATGGTTAAGTTGCAAACTGAGAGTCAAGGCTGGTCAATTGGATAAAACAAAAAGTGTAGCAAGGTCGGTTGACTCTAAACCGACCTTGTTCTTCTATCTGAATTTTTATAAAATTATCTGTATACTCTTGACAAACCTAATGTGGATGTGATATACTAAGTACAAGTTAGCGTACGCTAACTAAATATATGGATAATAAAAGCCTGGAAAGAGGCCTTTGTTTTAAACATATGGTTAGCATAAGCTAACTGGATAAAAATTTATATGAGTGCAGTGATTGTCGGCGGAAAGAAAATATGGCTCGGATATATAAGGATTTTTGCAGACATTACGAATGTAAAAGCTAAGGCGTATTTGAAAATGAAAAGTGGATTAAAGATATCGTAATTTTGAATTTGCCGGTGCTTTTCAGAAATACAGCGTTATATGCAATATACGATGAATAGTGAGCGATGAACGCCTGCTGGTAAACATCTGCATGGCGGCGCTGAAAACTATTTTAGAAGAATATACTTTGTAATAAAGGTGGATGAATATGTCGGAAGATATGTTGGTACAGCATTGCTCGCCTACGCTTGCAGGAATAAAAACCGGAAATATGTTTAGCTGTAAATTTGCAGATGATACCGAAATGAGAAACTGCGTCCGTTGCTGGAATCGCATCTTTGTAAAGAAAGGAGTGCGTATGCTGCCGCTTCGATTTCAGAATAACCTTGCTCTTGTATATGTTTATCGTCCGTCAAGACTTTCTTCAGATTTGCAGCATGATGAGGCATACAAGATATTGAAAGAGCGCGGCTATGAAACAGATGCACCGGAGCGGTGTATTTCGGAATTGATCAGGCGTTTGCGGGAAAAAGAAGATTTTCCGCACGAAATCGGGCTGTTTCTCGGTTATCCGCCTGAGGATGTACAGGGCTTTATCGAAAACAAAGCGGCGGACTGCAAATGTGTGGGATGTTGGAAAGTCTATGGAGATGAAGATGCTGCTCAAAAGCTGTTTGCGCAGTATAAAAAATGTACGGATATTTACTGTACGCTGTTTTCAGAAGGAAAGTCTATTGAATGGCTTACTGTGACCGTTTAATATATATTTTATTTTAAGAAAGGTTGGTATACATATGAGCAAAATAGCAGTAGTTTATTGGAGCGGAACCGGAAACACGGAGGCAATGGCGGAGGCTGTCAGAGCAGGCGCGGCTGAAAAAGGAGCAGAGGCTGTAGTGCTTCAGACTTCTGAGTTTGACGCTTCTATGATGGACTCTTTCGACGCAATAGCTTTCGGTTGCCCGGCTATGGGAGCTGAGGTGCTGGAGGAAGATGAGTTCCAGCCGATGTTTGATTCTGTGGAAGCACAACTGAACGGTAAAAAGATTGCTTTATTCGGCTCTTATGGCTGGGGAGACGGTGAGTGGATGCGCGATTGGGAGGATATTTGCAAAAGCAACGGCGCTGTTCTTGCATGTGACAGCGTGATTTGCAACGAAGCACCCGATGATGATGCGATCATATCCTGCAAGGCGCTGGGCGCTGCGATTGTATAAAGCGAGCAGAATATTTTAGGGATCGCACTACGCCGTATCTTTTTATAACATTTCCAAGCTTGCCAGATGCACCTTGACAAACAGGAGTGTTATATGTTATACTACAGCTTAGGTAGCAGCCGCTAACTCTTAGCGGCTGCTTTCTTTAAGGCAATGGGTTAGTATATGCTAACTTGTGCTGATTGGATATCTGATTGTTTTAGGCTTTGATTTCAGAAGAAAAAAAATTCCGCTGGATAAAGCCCTGAAAAACGCTGAATGATACATCTGCACTATAAAAAATTAAAATTGATAATACTCGCTGATTTTCACCTGCCGATCGTATTTCAGAATTGCGTCTGTACGGCGGTGCAGCTCGTCCGCTGTATGAATATGATCATTATGCTCATGAAGCTTGAACTGCATACTGACCGGCAGGGAAAGAAAATATTGGCGAGAGCTGCTGCTTTCATGGATTAACTGGTTTAAATTCTCATATCTCAATACGATACCTCAAGGATAGTATTCTTGAGGTGGCTTTGGGATGAACTGTTCGGCATAAGTCGACAGAAGAAAATTGACAAAAATTATATGATAGGAGATGATACATATGCCTGACACGCCAGATATTCTAAGACTTCGTGTGCTGCTTTGCTTTTTGAAATTACCAGCTGAGGATTGTACAGTAACGGGAATTTCGCGAACACTGAATGTAAAAAAATATAAAATAAGCCGCACTTTAATTTCTCTTGAAAAAGATGGTTATATTGACCGGGAAGATGTACGAAATCCGATTCTGACGCCAATGGGTTATCAAGAAGCAATGCGGTATTCAGATAGAATTGATGTTACGCTTAATCATCTGTTATATGAAGGCGTTGATATAGAGAATGCAAGGCGCGACGCCTTTTATTGGGCGCTGTATTGTTCGGAAAAAACAATGGACGCAGTTCGTGCGACTGAACAACACTACCGTGTTAAATATGAACTACGCAATTTTAAACAATTCAGCGGAAAAGCTCTTTGCAAAAAGTTTCACGACGGCTGCTATCATTTTCCCTTTCTCATATACCGAGAGCATGTAAAGAATGGAAATAATCTTTCCATGGCAAACGAAGGATTCGAACATCCATGTACACTATGCATCGAAAACGGCATAGGGATAATTCAGCTGCGTGCACAATCTGTTTCGGCAAAGTCTAAATTAAACGGAAAGTTGATGTGGGGCAAGGTAAACAGTCTGAAGTATTTTAACGCCGGACGATATATCAGCGCAGAAGTAAACGGAAATGTGCTTTCTTTTCCGGCCGAAAGTTTACATTTTGTTAATATGGGAACGGGCGTTGGTCAGATACTTCATGGCAGTGTCTGTCTGAAGGTGGAAAGCTCTGCCGGCGTGATGCATATGCCGGAATCCACCGCAATTTTTACAATACTGATATAGAAAAGCTGTAAATTTGTTTGACAAACAGTGAAATTATTAATAGTTGTTGCAATTTTGCAACAATGAAAAAAGGACATAATTATAGGACTTTTTGCGGTCAAACTTTTCAAAAACCTTAAGTTTGTAGCAATATTGCTACAAACTTATATCTTCCCAAACTTAAAAATGTATGCTAAAATATATTCTGTAAATTGAAAACCCGCAAGGCGGGTACTTTTTAAGTTGTGAGGTTAGTTGCTGCTAACTCTGTGCGGAGAGAAATTTATATCGGAGTTTGAAAGCGAACAACTTGCAGCTCAAAGCAACAGAATCACGGAAAGGAGAGCACAGAATTAATTGTAAGCCGTAAAAATGGCTGTTTTTTAAGAAGCAAAGTTAGCATAGACTAACAACTTAGACATCCTATTTATGAAAATCAAGGAGGATTTACGAAATGATAACAATCAAACAAAACCTACTGAAACGCAGCATGTCACTGTTACTGGCTCTTGTTATGTGCATAGGCATGATCGGAACTACGGCATTTGCTGCTGAAACCACGCAAACAACATCAGAAACATATTTTGTTCCGATTAAATCACTGACGAGTGCGGCACCACTGCCTGCGGTACAGACTGCATTTGCAGGAGCATTCGGCAATTCCGTAACCGTAATTGTAAATGCAGACGGCTCTAAAACAGCTGCTATTAAAAGTTACCATATGATTATTGATCTTATGGGAAATAAGTATGATGCGAATGTAGCGTCTATTGTTGATGCTAATGCCTCTTTAGAAGGGACTCAGAGTGCGACGATTCTTTCTACCAAAGAAGAGGTTTATACAAAAGGTATGGGAGGCTCGCAGGAAACCATTACGGTGCCGGATGAGCTTACAATTCCGCTGAGCCTTGATGAAAACAACTCTCAGAAGTTATCCATTACTGTTGACTTTATGGATGCGTTTTTAGGAAGCGGCAATCCGTATCCTACTACAGTAACGCTGACGCTTGATATGGAAAATGCAAAACCGATTATCAATACTGAGAATTTGGAGCAATTGATTGTAGAATACGAGCAGATTTCCTCTGAAAACTATACGAATGAAAGCTTTTCAATTTTTGCAGCAGCAATTGAAAAGGCAAAAAGAATTGTTGAGAATCCCGAATCTGTTAATGCAGTAAATGCGATGATTGAAGAACTGACATCGGCTAAAAACAGCCTCAAATACTTAGGCGCTGATTACAGTGCTGTAGATGCTGCTATCAGCAAAATACCTGCCGACGCTTCCGTTTATACAGATGAATCTTGGCAGAATCTGACGGATGCAAAAAACATTGTGCAAAACGGTTTGGATATTACAAAACAGGATGTTGTGGACGGATATGCTGTGGCGATTGAGAATGCAATTAATTCTCTTGTACTTAAAGATGCAGACTATTTGAAAGTGGATGCTGCTATTGCTTCCGTACCGAAAGACTTATCCGTATATACAGATAAATCAGCAAATGCAGTACAAAGCGCTGTTGATGCGGTTGTTCGCGGTTTGAAAGCAGATGAACAGAGCAAGGTAGACGCTATGGCGGATACAATACAAAAAGCAGTGGCAGCACTTGAAAAGAAAACGACTGAGGAAAAAGTTGATCTGTCAAAACCGGGTAATTATCTTGTACCGATTAAATCTCTTACCAGCGCAGCGCCGCTTCCGGCAGTTCAGGCAGGATTCGCCAAAGCATTCGGCGACAGTGTAATTGTTACCGTTTATGAAGACGGAAGCAAGACGGTTACCTTAACGAATAATCATATGATTATTGATATGTCTGGGATGGGGCTTAGCAAATTCGATGCCAATGTTACAAGAATTGATGGCGCTACAGTACTTTCAACAAAGGAAGAAGTATTTTCTAATGTAAACGGAAGCCTTGCGAATAAGCCTGTGAGCGAAAAAATCACTGTTCCGAAAGAGCTTTCTTTCACACTGAATACAGACAAAAACGGTAGTCAGCAATTAACAGTCGGTGTGGATTTTATGGCAAAAATGAATGGCGTGGAGATTGATGACTATTCTACAGTTGTTACGCTTACTTTGGGACTTGATGAGGCAAAACTGATAGAAGACGAAAAACCGAATGTTCCTGACAAGCCGGTTGATCCGACGGAACCTTCTAATCCTGAAGAACCTGATACGCCCTCAAAGCCAATCAGTACAAAGCCTTTTGACTCTGATAAATCAATTGATATTAAAAATTTGTCAGACGGAGTATATGAGATCCCTGTTGCTCTTTGGCACGCAACTGAAAATCGAGAATCTATGGCTGCAAAATCTTTGAACGGAACTGCGCGAATCGTAGTGAAAAACGGTGTAAAAACCGTATACATATACACAGTTCCTATGACTTTCGGAAATATTACTGCAAGTCTTCAGGAAATGAAAGTACAAATGACAGACGGCAGTTGGATAAATGCAGTTGTTGAAACTAAGAGCAGCAGTGGAGATCCTACCTGTTTCTTATTTGAAATTGACGAAATAAGCGAATATGTCAATGTTAAAGTCAATCCGCATGTTGAGATGATGGGGAATACCGATCTTGACGCAAGACTGAAATTCAACACAGCGGATATCAAACTTATTTCTGAAAACACTGATGAGAAACCGTTAACTCCTCCTGCAAATACAGGTAACAGATATGAAAAAAGTCCGCAGACAGGCGATGATTTTAACATGGCGCTTTGGCTTGCGCTTATGCTTGCCTCTGTAGGCGGTGTACTTGTAATCACCGCAAAGCGCAGAAAAACAATGACTGAATAAGGAAAGAAGGCGGAAAACAATTGAAACTGCAAAATATAATGAAAAAAATATTTCGCGGAATAGCGATGGCGGTTACCTTGGTAACTGCCTCTGTTTCCGCATTTGCCTTGGAAGACGGGGCTTATACGATTAGCCGTCAGACTTCCTATGTCAATCCCGATACGGGCAACACTGTTGACGGCGGTACGAATATTGCACTTGGAGACAGTATGTGTGCAAGTATTGTAGAAGATAAACTGTTGGTAGAGAAATCGGAAGGAAAAACTTACATTACCATTGGTTTAGGTCTGATGTCTAATATCACAAATGTTCGTATTCAAGTGCAGGATGAAAACGGTGAATACCATGATGCTGAAATTACAAAGACAGGAAGCTGTGAGCGTGATGGAGATACATGTAACCATTACCGTTTTGAGGTTTCTTCAGAGGAACAAAAAATAAGTCCTATTATTTATGTAACGCCTATGGGACGGGATGTACAATTTTTTGTAATACCGGACTTAAGTTCAGTACAATCCGGTTCAGGAAACTTCAAAAGTGAAATGGTAAAAAAGCCCGAAACAACAGAAAAAAAGGTTACCGAAGCAACTACCCAATCTGTAACGGTTTCTGTAAATACTGAAACAACGGAAAATAAAAAGCAGTCAAAAGAAAATAAAAAACAGTCAAAAGAAAATACCGAAAAAACTCCTACAAGCGAACCGTCATCAGAAAACAATAATCACACTGCACGAAATATTGTTATTGTTGTTTCTGCAATTGTGATTGTCGGAGGCATTGTAACCTTTATCGTTATAAAGAGAAGAAAAAGATAAGGAGCTAATCATATGAAATATAAACTTTTTTCTCTTTTCTTTTCAGTCTTTATGATTATGTTATTTTCAGCAGGATGTGTAAATCAGCATACAGGTGATAAAACATCTGACAAGCTCAACAAAAAGAACTATCGAATTGCAGCCACCTCCGTTGCAACCTGCGAAATACTGGATGCGCTCGGTGTGGAAAGTGAGCATGTAGTCGGAATACCTCATTCAGACGCTTATGCGATACCAAAGGATTATGAAAATGCCGAAAGCCTTGGTTCTCCCATGTCGCCCGATATGGAAATATTAAAATCATTGGATGTGGATTATGTATTTACGCCAGATTCTTTGGAAGGCGAATTAAAGCCAAAATATGATAATATCGGAGTTGCAAGTTATTTTCTGGATTTGAAAAGCGTGGACGGTATGTATGAGTCTATAAAAGAAATCGGAGAGATGCTCGGTAAAAAGGAAGAAGCAGTTAAACTCTGTAAAGAATATGAGAATTTCAAAAATGAATATTCAGGACAGAACAAAAGTGAAAAATCTCCTCGTGTTTTGATTTTAATGGGACTTCCCGGCTCCTATGTAGTTGCAACCGAAAGCAGTTATGTCGGAAGTCTTGTGAAACTTGCCGGTGGTGAAAATATCTACGGCGACGGTGACGGACAGGATTTTCTGAATGTAAATACTGAGGATATGCTTTCAAAAAATCCTGATATTATTCTGAGAACATCTCACGCTATGCCGAAACGGGTTGCTGCTATGTTTGCCGAAGAATTTGAAACCAACGATATCTGGAAACATTTTAATGCTGTAAAAAACGGCAAAGTATTTGATCTTGACAATGAAAAATTCGGTATGAGCGCAACTTTTCGATATAAGGAAGCCGTAGATGTTCTGCTGTCCATATTATATGAAGAATAATCCTGAGTAATAAAATGCCCGTAGCCATAGCACGGCGGCGGGCATTAAAAAAACATTCTTGTTAGCACCGTCTAACCTATAAAACCAAAGGAGGTATCCATTTGATCAGTACACGCAAAAAAGTATGGTCCTTTATCATTACAGCATTTGGACTGGTAGTTCTTTTTCTGTTTGCCGTCAATACCGGAAGCTTGAAAGTATCACCCGCAGAACTGTTTAAAGGACTGTTTATTGAATACAACCCCAATGTAGCGACGATCTTTGATCTTCGATTTCCACGAATCCTGATCGCTATGCTCGGTGGTGCGGCGACTGCCGTATCTGGCGTACTTTTACAGGCGGTAATGAAAAATCCCCTCGCCGACCCGGGAATTATCGGTATCAGCAGCGGTGCAAGTCTTACTGCTGTGCTGATTACTGCTTTTTTTCCGTCGCTGTTTTTCTTTACACCGTTGTTTTCCTTTTTCGGCGGCATGATCGCATTTGTTTTGGTATACAGTCTATCCTATAAAGGCGGATTGTCACCACTTCGCATCATTCTTGTAGGTGTGGCGGTCAATGCCATGTTTACCGGACTGATGAGCGCCTTTAACTCCGGTATGGGCAGCAATTATTCAGGCGTTGCAAGTATTGTAAATGCCAACATCACCATGAAAACATGGGACGATTTCAGAACACTGCTTATCTATTCTTTAATTGGCTTGATTGCAAGTTTGTTTGTTACGGGGCAGTGCAATCTCCTTGCTTTAGAAGATAAAACCGCAAGAAGTCTTGGTGTGAATGTCACCGGGAGCCGGATTTTGATTTCGGTAATTGCTGTTTTGCTTGCCGGTATTTCCACAGCGGTAATCGGTCCAATCAGCTTTTTAGGACTTATCGTTCCGCATATCGCGCGTCTGTTGGTAGGTTCAAATCATAAAGTGCTGATTCCTTATACCGTTTTGTTCGGTGCGTTCACATTACTTCTTGCCGATACGCTTGGGCGTACAGTTGCTGCTCCCTATGAAATTAGTGCGTCGGTCATTATGTCGGTCATCGGCGGTCCTTTTTTCATTATTTTGCTAAGGAGGTCTAAAAATGGCTATGGACAGTAAAATTATATATTCGGTCAAGGACCTCCATTTTGCTTATAACAAACATAAGGTGTTGAAGGGATTGTCTTTTGATCTTCTTGAAGGAAAAATCACAACGCTGATTGGTGCAAACGGTTGTGGAAAATCAACGCTTTTTAATTTAATGACTAAAAATCTTAAGCCGGACAACGGCGAAATACTGCTCAGTGGAAAAAGCCTTGCTGATATCAAACTCAAAGATTTTGCAAAACAGGCAGCAATTGTGCATCAGTATAACACAGCTCCCGCCGATTTGCCGGTGGAAAAGCTGATATCCTACGGCAGAACACCGCATCACACGCTGGGACTTTCCTCTGACACTAAAGAGGATGAAGAAAAAGTCAGATGGGCAATGGATATTACCCACACCTTGAAACATAAAGACAAGGCAGTAGCAGAACTGTCAGGCGGGCAAAAACAGCGTGTGTGGATCGCCATGGCGCTGGCACAGGATACAAAAATACTATTTCTCGATGAACCAACCACTTACCTCGACGTCCGTTATCAACTGCAGATACTGAAACTTATCAAACAGTTAAACTGCAAATTCGGCATTACCATAGTTATGGTTTTACACGATATCAATCAATCTCTGTATTACAGTGATGAAATCGTTGCTATGAAGGACGGAAAGATTATTGCACAGGGGCAGCCGGAAGAAATGATTACTACCGAGCTTGTGCGCGAAGTTTATGATGTAGACCTGAAAATCCAAAAGACAGATGGCAAGCCGTTTATCTTGCCGATTTAGATGGGAGGCACAAATTTTGAAACGCACAACAGAAGACTATCTGAAAACAATTTATCTCCTTAACCGCAAGCACAGCGGCGTTCGCGGTGTGGAGATTGCGGAAAAATTGGGTGTGTCCCGCCCGACCGTTTCTGTTATTTTAAAGCGGCTCATAGAGGAAGGCTATGTGAAGAAAAATTCGGCGTATGAGGTTTTTCTTACTGATGAGGGACGAAAGGTTGCCGAAAACACTTTAAAGAAAAATCAGATGTTTAAGGAGCTTCTCATGGGACTCGGCGTGAATGAGAAAATAGCAGCGGCGGATGCCTGTGAGATGGAACACGCTGTTAGTACAGAAAGCTATGAAGCGCTTCGGTGTCTGACACGAAAAAAGAATGGTGATGATATTTTATGATGATAAATAAACGACTGATCGGGGCGGTCAGCGGGAGCAAAAAATATGTGGCAGGAAATGTGATTTTGCAATGGTGCTCCCTTGCGGCGAATATCAGCATGATGACCAGTATTACATATTTGCTGCAAGACTTGTTCAGAAAGACAGCGGATATCAAAAGTATCATAATTACAGCAATTGTCGCTGTTATTACGGTTATTATCCGATTTACCTGTACCGTAGGCGCTTCCCGTATGGGATATATGTCATCAAAGGCAGTGAAAAAAATACTTCGTGAAAAGATATATCGCAAGCTTTTAAAACTCGGTACTTCCTACAGCGAACAGGTAAAGACCTCAGAGGTTGTTCAGGTGGCGGTGGAAGGCGCAGATCAGCTTGAAACCTACTTTGGCGCATATCTGCCTCAATTTTTCTACGCCATGCTTGCACCGCTAACGCTGTTTGTGTACTTATGCTTTATCAATATACCTTCAGCAATAGTCCTGATTGTGTGTGTTCCGCTGATTCCCATTGCAATAGCAGCGGTTCAGACATGGGCGAAAAAGCTGCTGTCTAAGTACTGGGGACAGTACACTGCGTTGGGTGATACGTTTCTTGAAAACTTGCAGGGACTGACAACTCTGAAAATTTATCAGGCAGATGACTTTAAAAATGAAGAAATGAACAGAGAATCGGAAAAATTCCGTAAGATTACCATGAAAGTGCTGACCATGCAGCTTAATTCCATTACGATCATGGATCTCATTGCTTACGGTGGTGCGGCGTTGGGCGTAATCATGGCGGCGACGCAATATCGAAGCGGACGTGTTACGCTTGCAGGGTGTCTTTTAATTATCTTGCTTGCGGCAGATTTCTTTATTCCTATGAGGCAACTCGGTTCGTTTTTTCACATTGCAATGAACGGTATGGCGGCAAGTGATAAAATATTCTGCCTGCTGGATCTGCCTGAGGCAGAAAGTAAAACAGAAAGAGTTCCTGCGGACTGTTCGGTTATCTGCTCAGACCTGCATTTTTCCTATGATGCTGACAGGGAAATTCTTCATGGAATAGATATGCGTTTTCCGAAAGGCTCATTTACTTCTATCATTGGCGAATCAGGTTGCGGAAAATCTACGATTGCGGCAATTCTGATGGGACGAAACAAAGGCTATACAGGCTCCGTTACAGTCGGCGGGACAGAGCTTTCAGAAATTAACGAAGCAAGTTTAATGCAAAACTTTACCTATATCAGTCATCAAAGCTATCTGTTCAAAGGAACGGTGCGGGAGAATCTATTGATGGGTAAACTCAATGCCGACGACAGCGAGCTGTGGTCAGTGCTTAAACGGGTAAAACTTGACGGATTTTTGAAGAGTGAAAACGGTCTTGACACACCTCTCGCCGAAAAAGCAGGCAATTTTTCCGGCGGTCAGTGTCAGCGTCTGGCACTGGCAAGAGCACTGCTTCACGACAGTCCCATATATATCTTTGATGAGGCTACCTCTAACATTGATGTGGAGAGTGAAAATGATATTATGAGAGAGATTCATTCGCTCGCAAAGATAAAAACGGTGATTCTTATATCTCATCGTCTTGCCAATGTAACGTATTCAGACAATATTTATGTTATGGAAAAAGGTTCTGTCAAAGAGAGCGGAAATCATGAAGAACTGCTTGCAAAAGACGGAGTATATGCACAGCTTTGGCATACACAACAGAATCTTGAAAACTATGGGAAGAAAGGTGCAGAAACATGAAAAAAAGAAACGGATTTACGGTCATGACAAGACTGATTGGACTTGTGAAGCCGCTCGCAGGTTTTATGGTTCTTGCGATTTTCATGGGTTTGATTGGACACCTTTGTGCCGCCTTTATCACGGTTTTCGGTGGTTATGCCATACTTGACCTTATGCGTTTTGATACACCGCTTGGATTGACAGCATTGTTTTTATCGATTGGAGTATTTGCTCTTCTGCGCGGAATTCTTCGTTATGCAGAGCAGGCGTGCAATCACTTTATTGCGTTTAAACTACTTGCACTTATCAGAGATAGGGTTTTTCAGGTTCTCAGAAAACTGTGTCCTGCAAAGCTGGAAGGCAAAGACAAGGGAGATTTAATCTCCGTCATTACATCGGACATTGAGCTTCTGGAGGTGTTCTATGCACATACTATCTCTCCGGCGGCAATTGCGCTTTTATTTACAGTTGTGCTGTGCCTGTTCATCGGAAGCTATCACCTGATTCTCGGGATTATAGCACTTGTTGCATATATAACTGTAGGAGTAATTATTCCTGTTGTGACATCAAAACTCAGCGGCGACGACGGCATAAAATTCCGCACCAAATCGGGAATTTTAAGCAGCTTCGTTCTCGATAGTTTGCGGGGACTTTCTGAAACGATTCAGTATGGACAAGGTGAAAAGCGTCTTTGCGAGATGAATGAAAGAACAGACGAGCTGTCAAAGGACGAAGCACGAATGAAACGCACGGCAGGTCGCAGCACAGCAATAACAAATACGGCAATCCTTGTTTTTGATCTCGCTATGCTGTTTGTGTCGGCGGGGCTGTATCAAAGCGATGCGGTAAATTTTTCAGGTGTTCTGATTCCGACGATTGCTCTGATGAGCTCCTTTGGCCCCTGCGTGGCGTTGGCAAATCTCGGCAGTACCTTGCAGAATACTTTTGCTGCCGGCAACCGTGTTCTGGATATTCTTGACGAAACGCCTGCGGTTGAAGAAGTAACGGGCAAACCCGAAAAATTTTTTAACGGCGCTTCCGCTGAAAATGTTACTTTTTCTTATGGAACAGAAACAATCCTTGATAATATATCCCTGCAAATCCCCGAAGGCTCGGTTGTGGGCATTGTTGGGCGGAGCGGCAGCGGAAAATCCACATTACTGAAGCTGTTTATGCGATTTTGGAATGTGCAAAAAGGCTGCATAAAAATTTCCGACACTGACATTTCCGACATCAATACAACAAATCTTAGAAATACGGAAAGCTTTGTAACTCAGGAAACTCATTTATTCCACGACAGCATAAAAAACAATCTGCGTATTGCAAACCTAGGTGCGACAGATGTAGAAATAGAAGAAGCCTGCAAAAAGGCATCGGTGCATGATTTTATCATGAGCTTGCCACAGGGTTATGATACTCCCGTAGGAGAGCTTGGAGACACACTTTCAGGCGGAGAACGGCAGAGACTTGGTCTGGCACGTGCATTTTTACATAACGCACCGTTTATGCTTCTCGACGAACCTACAAGCAACCTTGACAGTTTGAATGAAGCGGTAATCCTAAAGTCACTTCGAGAAGAACGAGAGAATAAAACCGTTGTACTGGTATCTCACCGTCAGTCTACTATGCGCATTGCTGACAACGTCTATTCTGTAGAGCATGGGAGGATGAGCTGATGGAAAAGAATATACAGTCAAAGCGTGAACGGGAAAAAGCTATGGTTTCGCAGATGATCACACTATACTGCAAAAAGAATCACAGAACAAAAAACGGACTTTGTTCGGACTGCGCTGAGCTTGACAAATACGCAAGATTGCGAAGTGATAAATGCCCGTTTATGGAAATAAAAACCTTTTGCTCAAATTGCAAGGTTCATTGCTATAAGCAGGAAATGCGTGAGAAGATTCGTGCGGTAATGCGTTTTGCGGGACCTCGAATGATCTTTCATCACCCTGTGGCGGCAATCCGGCATGTGATAGAAACAAAAAAAGAAAGAAAGCGATTGGAGAAAGAATGAATATTAGAAAGGTTTTATATGTGTTTTTAGGCTGCATCGGACTAGCACTAGGTGCTATAGGAGCAATATTGCCGCTTCTGCCTGCATTTCCTTTTTTACTGCTTGCGGCGTTTTGCTTTGCCAAAAGCTCAGAAAGACTGCATAACTGGTTTACCGGAACAAAGCTATATAAAAATAACTTAGAAAGTTATGTAAAAGGCAAAGGTATGACATGGAAAACAAAAATTCGTGTCATGATTACTGTAACACTGCTTATGAGCTTTGGTTTTACCATAATGATGCTGAAAGAGGTTTATATCCCATGTGCAATTCTTGCAGGCGTGTGGGTGTTTCATATTGTTTATTTTATTTTCGGCGTTAAAACGATTAAAACAGATGACAAAATTTTATAAAAGTAATAGATGCATTCGGTTACAATTTTCCGGATGCATTTTTTAATCACTGATATCCGACAAAAATAAGCAATACTAAATTTAAACTGACAAGAACTTTAATTTCGATAAATTATATATATATTAGGTGGTGAAACCGATCAAAATTGAAAATATACCACAGCAATTATCCCCTGATTTAAACATATTTTGGCATGACAGCATAGGCTGGCAAAATGCGATTATGATAGCCGCCATAGCCAATGTTCGTGCATTGAAAATATTTGTTGTTTTTTTGATATTGATTTGGATTGTGCAAACATAATTTCATTCTCCTTACGAGATATGAATGGAAATAAGAGAATCCCCGCAGATACCATCTGCTGTACAGTTGGTCTGCGGGGAACCATTTTCATATCTTCTTTCATCCGGACTTTGCCATCTGTAACGGAATCACACCGTTTCGGCCGCTTTACGGTCCGTAGACTTTACTGCCGGTCGGGAATTTCACCATGCTCCGAAGATAAATGTAAACCTACGAGATTAGAATGTGTATTCTCTGGGCGGGTTGACGGAGAAGTCAGCAATAAACGCTTTTGCGTCGCCAGATAGAACACCTCAAAAACAGGGCTATCGGCAGTCTGATAATTGCCCTTTACAATCGGGGTTTCAAGAGCCACTTCCTTAATGGCCTTGTCGTCCACGAAGGTTGCCTTGCCGCTGATGCGAATCCACTTATAGGACGGCGAGGAAATGCAGATTTCCACATACGGATTCTCCTGCATATCCTTGTAAACATCCTTTTGATTGCCGGTGTTAAACCAAAGTTTACCGTCCTTTTCAAAGCTGAACATAAACGGACGGCATTTTGCCTTTCCGTTGCGGCCAATCGTTGCGAGATACTGTATGGGATTTGCCTCTAAAAATTTTTATAATTCTGACGTGGTGAATGGCCTCCTTTAATGGTATAAATTTTCTGCTTTTGAAAAGCAGTAAAATGCGTGTTGATTATTTTCTGACAACGCTGATACGCTGCTGAATATGATCCCCTTTGGTGATTTCATCGACCATAGCGATCGCATAGTCTGCATAGCTGATAATGCTTTCGCCACGGCTGTTCAGCGTGAGTTCCTCGCCTGCGAGAATATATTCACCGGTTCTTTCGCCTTCGGCTTGGAAATCACCGGCAGGGCTGATAAATGTCCACTGCACATCATTCCTCCCCTTCAGTTCCTCAAGTGCCTTGCCCTGTGCTTTCGCCAGCGGCAAAAACTGCGGCGGGAAATCCGGGCCGTCAGATACAACAGCGGTATGCTCAGGATTTACATATAGGCTGCCTGCTCCTCCGACAACTACCAAGCGTGTCTTTCTGCCGGAAAGGATGTCGCAAAGGTGCATAAGAGATTTGGTGTGATTCGGGAGTTCTTCCTCTGCCCAAGCACCAAAAGCATCCACAACAGCGTCGAAGCCTTCCAAATCCGCTGCGGTCAAATCAAACAGATCCTTGCAGACATATTTCTTTGTTGCTGTCTCGTTCTCACCTTTTGCGATTGCTGTTACATCCAGCCCTCTGTCAATGGCCTCTTTCACAACTAACCTGCCAACTCTGCCGTTGGCACAAACTACTGCTACTTTCATTTTGAATACCTCCAGTAAAGCGTTTTTTCGTTGTAATCATCTTGATTACAACGATATTATAGCACGGCCTTGTTGTAATGTCAATACTTACAGCAAGATTTTTTTGAAAAATTTTTCGTCCTGTTTTTAAGGTGTAATCATTGACATTACATCGAATTTCGCTTATAATTAGAACGATAGAAATGCGAGGTGGCTTATATGCAATTTTCTTCAAGACTCCCGATTGCCGTACATATATTGTTAGCAATCGTTGAATTTGAGGGTAAGGAAAAGACAACATCTACATTCCTTGCCGGAAGTGTAAATGTAAATCCCGTCATTATACGAAATACGCTTGGGCAGTTGAAAACAGCCGGGCTTGTTACAGTAAAAGCCGGGGAGGGCGGTGCGTCTCTTGCGAAAAAGCCAAAGGACATTACTCTAATGGATGTCTTTAACGCCGTTGAAAAAGAGGAAATGTTATTTCATTTTCACGAAAATCCTAACCCGGAATGTCCTGTCGGTAAAAATGTTCATGCTGTACTGGATCGCAGGCTCTTTTCCATACAAGAGGTAATGCAGGAACAGATGAAGTCTATTACTTTGCAAGATTTAATTGACGATATGAATAATTTGCGTGCTCAATAATTCTTGTTGGAGAACTGTACTGCAAAACAGAAAGCAATGCAATCTTACATAAGATTGCGTATTTTGGCAGTAATTCGTTTCCGGTATTCCTGCCAAAATGCTTGTTGGTGACATGTTCCCAAAGCCCCTAAGATCATCACCTGCGGTGATGACTGTGCGTTCCGTTGGAACGCTGAAAAACTCATATTTGATATTTTGAAAAACAAAAAATGCTATGCAATCGGCCAACCTGTTGCATAGCATTTTTCGTTTTTTCCGTTTACCTGGCATAAGTCATAAGTTTTTGCAATGTTTCCTTATGGGCTAATGCCACTTTGCAGACGCCTTTTATTTCGCTGTTTGGGTATATTCAGTATTTTCGTTGACAATCAGCAACGGTCAATTTCCGCCCGGTCCGTCCTGTCTTTTACGTCTATCCGGTTTGCTTTTTTGATGTGAGGTTACCCATTGATTGTTTCCGGCAGATTTTTTGTTTTTGTCTTCAGCCACTACAGCACCTCCTTCGTCTTAATAGGTTTTGCAGTATATTAAAAAATATGTGGCGAATAAAGGCAGGAGGAGCGGTTCATTTTCTCTGTAACATTAATTTTCAGAAGCTTCTTTTTTATATTCAAAAGCAATATCACCTCTGATGTATTCATAATTATCAAGTTTGATTTCTTTAAAACCGTATTTTCTGTAAATGTGAAGTGCAGGCTTAAGTTTGCTGTTTGAAAGAATAAAAAGTTTCTGTGCACCGTGATTCAACGCCCATTTCATTGCTGCTTCAAATACAGCGCTTCCTGCACCTTTATGCGGAAGATTTTTGTTTGATCCGAGCTTGCAAATTTCCCATATATTATCTGTCATCGGCTTTGTCATGCAGGTTGCCAGTGCAATATCATTTTCAACGGCAAAAAATATCATAGCTCCTGACTTCATTTCTTCATCAATTTTTTCAAATGTTTCTTTATCATGCTCTTCTAAAAATCCGAAATTTGACACTATCCAATCGGTATTAAAGTCAATAAAATTCTGCCGATATTTTTCATCAAACGGAATAATTTTCATAACGGCTTATCCTCCTTTTCTAAAATTGAAATTACCGTATTTAATGCAGTACACAAGTTACTGCAATCATTAGCATTTAATTTACTGATTTTTGTTTTAATATGATTGTTTGTTAATGCAATCAGTTTTTCTACTTCTGAATGTCCCTTTTCAGTAAGTGTAATTTTGATTGCTCTTTTATCATTATCAGATGTATCTTTCTCAATAAGGCCGTTCTTATAAAAACGCTTGATTAGCCTGCTTAAGTAACTTTTATCTATATGCAGCGCTTTTACAATATCGCTTTGAATACACGTCCCATACATCTTGATTTCAAAAAGAATTCTTGTTTCTGCTATGGAATATGCGGTATCAAGATAATCAGAATTTAAAAATCCCATATTTACTGTATAAAAACGATTGAATTTTCTTATTTCACATATTGTTTCATAATATTGATCCATATAATTGCTCCTTTATCAAAAAAAAGTTGACAACGTCCACTTGTTATTATACAACGCTTAGTGGACTATGTCAACTGTTTTGAACTGTTATTTGGCATTAATTATACATTTGCCATTCTCAATTATAATCCGACGTCACATAAAAAATCCGCCCTAAGCAAATTTGCCAAAGGCGGAGTGTCTGCGGCGATTTTTACCTGCGCCGTCAGGCGCAAAACCGAAAAAGGCTTTGAGTAAACGAAGTAAAACGAAACCTTTTTCGGCAAGGAGGAGCGACGGCGTGAGTGAGATGATGATTTTTAATAAAAATCGTCACGAACGATACATAGTCCGTGACGACGTGGTGCGCTTAACAGGATTCGAACCTGCGGCACATGGCGTCGGAGGCCATTGCTCTATCCAGCTGAGCTATAAGCGCATATCGGCCCTTGTTTTGTCAAGGGCTTTTTGTTTTTATCTTACACGGCTGCCGTTAGGAAGTGCGTCATCAGGGTGGATAACTTTACAAGTGCCGTCAGGCATATCTGCGGCGCATATCATGCCGTTTGACTCCACTCCGCAAAGCTTAACCGGCTTGAGGTTAGCCACGATAATTACTTTCTTTCCGACAAGATCCTCGGGCTTGTACCATTCGGCAATTCCTGAAACAACCTGTCTTCCTCCCATACCGTCGTCAAGCTGTAAGCAGAGAAGCTTTTTGGACTTCTTCACCTTTTCAGCGCTTTTTACTGTTGCGACACGGAGATCGGTCTTTGCAAAATCGTCTATCGTGATCTCGTTTTTGACCTCTTCAGGAGTAAAGCCGTTTTCTTCTTTCGGCGAATTCTTTCCGATAATTTCGTTTAGCTCGTCGATTTCCTTTTCAACATCAATTCTAGGGAAAATGATCTCTCCTCTGTGAACGGTTACGTCAAGCGGCAAAACACCGAATTTTCCTGCCGACTCGTATGTTACATCCGATTCCTTTGCGCCTATCTGTTCCCAAATTTTTGGCATTGTTGTCGGCATAAAGCAAGAAAGCAGGGTAG
>OJRD01000248.1_pt1 | contig 43029 bp, 42 predicted proteins | sample 1599051 | NCBI WGS metagenome assembly OJRD01 (sample SAMN03922523, study PRJEB24848) | human gut metagenome | isolation source: stool sample | host: Homo sapiens | place: Germany | collected 2010-02 | reverse complement strand
ATGGCCGTGCCTGCCCACGACACCCGCGACTGGGAGTTCGCCAAGAAGTTCGGCCTGCCCATCATCGAGGTCGTCAAGGGCAACACCCCCTCCAACCTCGACGAGGCGGCTTTCACCGATGTGGCCACCGGTACGCTGGTCAACTCCGGCTTCCTCGATGGCCTGTCTGTCACCGACGCCAAGAAAAAGATGATTGAGTGGCTGGAAGCCAACGGCAAAGGGCAGGATAAGGTCAACTACAAGCTCCGCGACTGGGTCTTCAGCCGTCAGCGCTACTGGGGCGAGCCGATCCCGATGGTCAAGTGCGAGAAGTGCGGCTGGCAGCCCCTGCCCGAGAGCAGCCTGCCTCTGACCCTGCCCGACATCACCGACTTTGAGCCGGGCCCTGATGGCGAATCTCCACTGGCCCGTCATACCGACTGGGTCAAGACCACCTGCCCCTGCTGCGGCGGCCCTGCCACCCGCGAGACCGACACTATGCCGCAGTGGGCCGGTTCCTCCTGGTATTTCCTGCGCTATATGGACCCCCACTGCAAGGACGCCATCGCTTCCAAGGAGGCGCTGGAATACTGGTCTCCGGTGGACTGGTACAACGGCGGCATGGAGCACACCACCCTGCATCTGCTCTACAGCCGCTTCTGGCACAAGTTCCTCTACGACATCGGCGTCGTGCCCACCGCAGAGCCTTATCAGAAGCGCACGGCCCACGGCATGATCCTCGGTCTGAACCCCCACAGCTTCGTCAACCTGCCCGCTGAGGAGCAGGAGAAGCTGCTGAAGGAGTACGGCAGCCAGAAGGCCGCCGAGAAGGCTCTGGAGGAGAAGTACGGCGAGATGGCCCGCCACCCCATCGTCAAGATGTCCAAGTCTCTGGGCAACGTCATCAACCCCGATGAGGTGGTGGATACCTACGGTGCCGACACCATGCGTCTGTATGAGATGTTCATGGGCGACTTCGAGCAGGCTGCACCGTGGCAGACCTCGGCCATCGCAGGCTGCAACCGCTTCCTCGACCGCGTGTGGGCACTGTCCGACAAGCTGGTGGAGGGCGAGGGCTACCGTCCTCAGATCGAGACCCTGATGCACCAGACCATCAAGAAGGTGGGCGCGGACATCGAGGGCCTGAAGATGAACACCGCCATCGCCCAGCTGATGACGCTGGTGAACGCCCTGTACGACAACGGCGGCGCGACCAAGGCTGAGTTCGAGACCGTCGTTCAGCTGCTGAACCCCTTCGCTCCCCATATGACCGAGGAGCTGTGGGAGAAGCTGGGCCACAGCCACGACGAGCAGCTGGCCTACTATCCCTGGCCCAAGTATGAGGAGGCCAAGTGCGTCGAGTCCACCGTGGAGATCGCCGTGCAGGTCAACGGCAAGGTCAAGGCCCGTCTGAAGGTGGCCGCAGACATCACCTCTGAGGACGCCATCGCTGCCGCAAAGGCTGATCCGGCCGTCGCCGAGGCACTGGCTGGCAAGACTGTGGTGAAGGAGATCTACGTCAAGGGCCGTCTGGTCAATCTGGCAGTCAAGGGCTAAACCTCTCAGTCTGCTGCGCAGACAGCTCCCCTAAAAAGGGGAGCCAAAGAGGAGTATGTTTTTTCGAAAAACTTTCAAAAAAACTTTCTGAAAAAGGTTGACGAACGCATGAAAATGCGCTATACTGTCTACTGTTAGTTACCATGTAACAACGAAATTCCTGCCTCACGGTCCAAGGGAGGGAATAAGATGTCGGAAATTCGTGTTAAAGAGGGCGAGTCGCTGGAGAGCGCACTGCGTCGCTTCAAGCGTAGCACTGCCCGCAGCGGTGTGCTCGCAGAGGTCCGTAAGCGCGAGGCTTACGAGAAGCCGTCTGTTAAGCGCAAGAAGAAGTCCGAAGCAGCCCGCAAGCGTAAGTTCAAGTAATTAACTGCTTGGAATCGCATTGTTGCTTTAGATTTCAAACGCGTTGCTAACGCCGATGTAGAGGAGCCTGAACTTCAGGCTCCTCTATTTTCATTTGCGGCAGAGAGAGCAGAGAAAGGGAAAGCCGTTATGCTGATCACGCCCGAATATGTGTTTAAGGATGTCACCCACATCACCCCGGAGTTTCTGGCAGAAAAGGGCATCCGCGCCCTTGTGCTGGACATCGACAACACCCTCACCGCCGACCGCAGTCAGGAGCTGCCCGACGAGGTGGCCGGGTGGCTGGCCCGGATGCGGGAGGCCGGAATCGGCCTTACCATCGTCTCCAACGGCGCAGAGAAGCGGGTCCGCCCCTTTGCCCAGAAGCTGGGGCTGGCCTATCTCTACCGCTCGGCAAAGCCCCTGCCCTTCGCCCTGATGGCGGCCCGCCGCCGGATGGGCGTGAAGCGCCGGGAGATGGCGATGGTGGGCGATCAGCTCTACGCCGACCGGATGGCGGCGGCCCTCTACGGCATCCCGGGGCTGATGGTCATTCCCCGCGGCCCTGACCTCGGCGCACAGGTGGTGCTCAAGCGCAAGTGGGAAAAGCGCCACTGGCAGGAGTATTACGACCGGGGAGGGAAAACGCTGTGAGCGAGTGTGATTGGAAAATACGGTTCGGCACCGCCGGCACCAGCAACAGCTTCGAGGCCAAGGGCTACAAGACCAGCCTCGACATCCCCGCCTACACGGCAGAGATGGGGCTGGACGCCTTCGAGTACCAGTGCGGTCACGGCGTTCGCCTCGGGGTGGATAAGGCCCGGAGGATGGCCGCAGACGCCGCAGAGCGGGGCATCCTGTTCAGCGTCCACGCACCTTATTATATCAGTATGTCCAGCCTTGAGGAAGAAAAGCGGCTGAACAGCGTCCGCTACCTCCTCCAGAGCGCCGAGGTCTGCCGGGCGCTGGGCGGCAGGCGGATCATCTTCCACTCGGGCAGCTGCGGCAGACAGAGCCGGGAAGCTGCCCTCGAAAAGGCGCTGGACACCATGCGCCGGGCTGTGGAAACGCTGGATGAAGCGGGCTACGGCGATATGACCCTCTGCCCCGAGACCATGGGGAAGATCGGCCAGCTGGGCACGCTGGACGAGGTGCTGGCCCTCTGCGGGGTGGATGAGCGCATCACGCCCTGCATCGACTTCGGCCACCTGAACGCCCGGACGCTGGGCGGCATCCAGTCCAAGGCGGACTATGCCGTCCTCCTCGACCGTCTGGGTGAGGCGCTGGGAGATGAGCGCGCCCGACGCTTCCACGTCCACTTCTCCCGCATCGAGTTCTCCGCCGGGGGCGAGAAACGCCACTGGACCTTTGCGCAGACTCAGTTCGGCCCTGAGCCGCAGCCCCTGATGGAGCTGCTGGCCGAGCGCAGGCTCGCACCGGTCATCATCTGCGAGAGCGCCGGCACGCAGGCTGAGGATGCGCAGGCGATGAAGAGAATGTACGAGGAAGCTGCAAAGTGACCCTGCACAAAAGCCTCTCCCTTTGGGAGAGGTGGCACCGAAGGTGACGGAGAGGGCAAGCCCGGTGCGATAGAGCCGTCGCACACCGATGGGCAAAAGCCTTGGTCAGAGCGATGCTGTCGCAGCGTGGATAAGTCCCTGTCAACATCCTTGCCCTCTCAGGCGCTTCGCGCCAGCTCTCCCAAAGGGAGAGCCTTCAACGGCTTTATCCCACACTTTTTGTCATTTTCATCGTCTTTTTTGCCGAAACCCCTTGCCAAACGGCGCGGGATTGGGTAAAATAAATAGAGATATGCGTAATGCATCTGAGACATTAAACTAATGGAGGAATTCCTATGATTTCTGCAGGCGAGTTTCGCAATGGCGTGACCTTTGAGCAGGACGGCCAGGTTCTTCAGGTCGTCGAGTTCCAGCACGTCAAGCCCGGCAAGGGCGCTGCCTTTGTCCGCACCAAGACCAAGAACGTCATCACCGGCTCTGTGGTCGAGACCAGCTACAACCCGACCGCTAAGTTCCCGCAGGCTTTCATCGAGCGCAAGGACGTGACCTACAGCTATGAGGATGGTGACCTGTACCACTTCATGGACAACGAGACTTACGATGACATCCCCGTCAACGCAAGCGATGTGCCCGATAACTTCAAGTTCTGCAAGGAGAACGAGCTGTGCAAGCTGCTGAGCTACAAGGGCAAGGTCTTCAGCGTTGAGATCCCCAACTTCATCGAGCTGGAAGTCACCCAGACCGAGCCGGGCGTCAAGGGCAACACTGCCACCAACACCCTGAAGCCCGCTACCGTCGAGACCGGTGCTGAGATCCGCGTCCCCCTGTTCATCAACGAGGGCGACCACATCCGCATCGATACCCGCACGGGCGAGTATATGGAGCGCGTCTGATACGTTATCGATAAGACCGGGCAGCGGGCAACCGTTTGCCCGGTTTTTTCATAAAATGCTGTTTTGCGATAGGAGGTATTCCCTATGAAGGAAAAAGCTGCATACCTGAAGGGCCTGATCGATGGCCTTGGCATTGATGAGAGCACCAAAGAGGGCAAGGTCATCAAGGCTATGAGCGAGCTGCTGAGCGAGATGGCCGAGGCTGTGGACAGCATCGACGAGGATGTCACCCATGCTTACGACCAGATCAACGACCTGAGCGAAGAGCTGGAAGACCTTGAAGCAGACCTGTACGAAGAGGACGACGCCGAGGACGAGGAAGAGGAGGACGACTCCGATGACGAGGCCGAGGCCGACGACAACGCGGATGTGGCAGGTGAGCCTTACTACGAGGTGGCCTGCCCGGCCTGTGGCAAGACCGTCTATGTGAGCGAGGATGACCTCGACGTGGGCGAAGCCATCTGCCCCAGCTGCAAGGTGGCCTTTGAGGTCGCACTGGAAGACCCCGAGGACGACGAAGCAGCCGAGCAGGACGATCCGGTGCAGTACGAAGTGACCTGCCCCGCCTGCGGCGCGACCTCCGTTGTGGACGAGGAAGCCCTGCTGGATGGCGAGCCTGTCTGCCCCAACTGCGGCAAGCCGCTGGACTTTGAGGTGACGGAGGAGTAAGCTCCACTGCCGTTTCGGAAAACACAAGCCAAAAAGCGCCCCCGGAACTTTTTCAAGCTCCGGGGGCGCTTTGCTTATCTTATAAGGTACGGAGAGGCGGCTTACATCTTCTCAGGGACATTGATCTTGAACATGGTCAGCGCGTTGAAGATGACGTTCTTGACGCCGATGCAGAGGGCCAGACGGGCCTGCTGGACGGCGGGGTCTGCGCCCTGAATGCGGCAGCTGCCGTAGAAGCGGTGGAAGGCGCTGGCGAGGTCGATGACGAAGCGGTTGATGCGGCTGGGGTCGTACTTCTCGGCGGCCATGACGATCTCCTGCGGGTAGGCGGCCAGCATCCGGATGAGGTCCATCTCAGACGGCTCGGTCAGCAGGGTGGCGTCGATCTGCTCCGCGCCTGCGAAGGCCACGCCCTCGCTCTCCATCTTCTTGAGGATGGAGCAGATGCGGGCGTGTGCGTACTGGACGTAGTAGACCGGGTTGTCGTTGTCGGTCTTGACGGCCTGATCGAGGTCGAAGTCGATGCCGCTGCCGGCGTCGTGCATATTGAACAGGAAGCGGGCGCTGTCGATGGGCACCTCTTCCAGCAGGTCGGTCAGGGTGATGGCGTTGCCGGTGCGCTTGGACATACGGACGGGCTGGCCGTCCCGCATCAGGTTGACCATCTGCATCAGGACGACGTCGAGGTCCTCGCCGTGGAGGCCGATGGCGTCCATAGCGCCCTTCATGCGGGCGACATGGCCGTGGTGGTCTGCACCCCAGACGTCGATGGCCTTGGCAAAGCCGCGGGTGGCCAGCTTGTTGTAGTGGTAGGCGATGTCGGCGGCAAAGTAGGTGGGGATGCCGTTGGCGCGGACGAGGACCTCGTCCTTGGCCTCCTCCTCGGTGCCGTCGTCGGTCTTCTTCTTGTTGACGGTGCCGTACTTGGCGGCGTACTGGGCGCTGCGGTACATCACAGCGCCGTCCTCGGCCTTATAGCAGGCCCCCAGCTCCAGCAGCTTGTCCACCACGGCCAGCACAGCGCCGGACTCGTGGAGGGTGCTCTCGTGGAACCAGACGTCGTAGTCGATGCGGTACTTGCCGAGGTCGCGCTTGAGGGCAGCGATGTTCTTGGGCAGGGCGTAGGCCACGAGGGCGTCCTTGAGGGCGGCGAAGGCCTCACTTTCAAAGAGGGTCTCCTCGTCCATCCCCTTGCAGGCAGCGACATACTTGTCACCGTTCTGCTCGGCAAACTCACCGGCCAGAACCTTGATGTCGCCGCCCTGATAGCACTCGGCGGGCAGGGGATAGGCCTCCTCGCCGCAGTACTGCTGGAGATAGCGGACGGCGAGGCTCTTGCCGAACTTCTGGATCTGGTTGCCCGCGTCATTGATATAGAACTCGCGGGTCACGTCGTAGCCCGACCAGTCGAGGACAGCGGCCAGACAGTCGCCCAGAGCGCCGCCGCGGGCGTTGCCCATGTGCATGGGGCCGGTGGGGTTGGCAGAGACGAACTCCACATTGTACTTTGCGCCCTTGCCGTGGTCGGTGCGGCCATACTCCTTGTTTGCGCAGGCACCCAGCACGACGCCGGCCCAGAAGGAGGGGGCAAGGAAGAGGTTGATGAAGCCGGGGCCGGCCACCTCGACCTTGGCGAAGACACCGCCGGTCAGGTCGGGCAGGTGGGCGATGAGGGCGTCGGCGATCATCTTGGGGGCCTTGCGCCAGGTGCGTGCACCGGCCATGGCGATGTTGGAAGCGATGTCGCCGTTCTTGACGTCGGCGGGGATCTCCACGATGAAGGTGGGCAGCTCGGCCTCGGGCAGAGCGCCGTCGGCCATTGCGGCCTTGGCGGCGGCAGTCAGCAGGGCACGGGCCTCGTCCAGCGCGGTCTGCCGGGGGTTGTAGTTCTGGTAGGTCTTTTCAAAGTCGGTCATTTCAGTATCCTTTCGTATTTGATCGCGAAGCCCGCTTGCCGCAGGAGCCGCAGGCGAAAAAGCGAAACTAAGCCGACATGCCAAAGACTCTCCTCGGTAGGAGAGCTGGCGCGTCAGCGCCTGAGAGGTTTAGTTGACGTGCTGTACCGTCATTTCCAGCGTGTTGCGGCTGACGATGCGGGCATCGTCGGCGTCCAGCAGGTAGCTGAAAGAGGCGCTGCCGCCTTTTTCGGTCAGCTGACAGTCGATGCCGTCGCCGGTGACGCCCAGCGTCAGAGAGCCGACCTCCGTCTCATAGTGGCAGAGGTTGCGGCGGTCGCGCTCGATGAGGAGCTGGCTGTTGGCTCGCCCGAAGCGGAGAAGAGCCACTCGGCTGCCATCCTCGGCGATCTTGATGGTGGTGGTGCAGCCTTCGAAGCCGATGGTCTGTGTCTCCTTGTAGGAGATGTAGTAGCTGCCGTTCTTTTTGGTAAAGCTGCCCCGGGTCATCAGCTCGATGTGGTCGCGGTCCTCCTCGCGGATGACGCCCTCGTTGTCGAACTGGTCGATGGAGCTTTTGATGCGGATGATGTAATTTTCAATGGGTGATCTGCTCACAGTTTTGTGTCCTTATCAGTATTTTTCAATGGCGACCTGATCGATGAGTCCACCCTTGTACTCCCCGAGGAAAAGGTCGGCGGTCTGGGCGAAGCTGTCGGGCACGTCGCTGACGTAGAAATGGGCCTCGCCCTTTTCGTGGTCTCCCTTCAGGCCGTGCTCGCTGAGCGTCCGTTCCAGATGATGGGCGGCGGTCTGGGCCGGGTCCACGAGGGTGACGTTTTTACCCATGTACCAGCTGATCATCTCCTTGAGCAGGGGATAGTGGGTGCAGCCGAGGATGAGGGTGTCCACCCCGGCCTCTCGCACCTCGGCCAGATACTGCGCGATGACCAGACGGGTCACCTGCTGCTTGTCGAGGGCACTGTGGTCCACATAACCGGCCTCCACGAGGGGGACGAAGAGGGGACAGGGACGGGCGGTGATCTCCACGCCGGGGACAAGCTTCCGCAGCAGGGTCTCATAACTGCGGGAACGGATGGTAGCCGCCGTGCCGATGACGCCGATGCGGCGGTTGCGGGTGACGAAAGCGGCCTCCCGGGCGGCGGCGTCCACGACGCCCAGATAGGGGACGGGGAGCTTCGCGGCCTCGGCGGCGGGGTAGATGCTGGACACCGTGCCGCAGGCGGCCATGATGCACTTCACATCCTTCGACAGCAGGAAGGCGATGTCCTGCCGGGCGTACTGCAAAATAGTCTCAGGGCTGCGGCTGCCGTAGGGGACGCGGCCGGTATCGCCGAAATAGACGATGTTCTCGTGGGGAAGGCGCTTGCGCAGCTCCCGCACGCCGGTCAGCCCGCCAAGGCCGCTGTCGAATACGCCGATGGGACGGTTATCCATGCTGCTTTTCCGTCCTTTCCAGAGCCAGAGCGATGAGGCGGTCGATGAGGGCGGGTACGGGGATGCCCTCGTGCTCCATCAGCTTGGGATACATACTGATGGGGGTAAAGCCGGGGAGGGTGTTGATCTCGTTGATGAGGACGCGGCCGGTGTTCTTCTCTACGAAGAAGTCGCAGCGGGCCAGACCCTCGCAGCCCAGTGCGGTGTAGGCCATGGCGGCGTAGGTCTTCACCTCATCCAGCTTCTCTTCGGGCAGCTTTGCCGGGATGACCACCTGACTGACGCCGTTCTTGTACTTGTCGTCGTAGGTGTAGAATTCCGCGCCTGCCAGAATTTCGCCCGGGCGGGTGGAGACGGCGGGGTCAGAGCCGATGACGGCGCACTCCACCTCGTGGCCGTCCACGAAGGCCTCAAAGACCACCTTGCGGTCGTTTGCCAAAGCCAGACGGATGGCTTCCTTCAGCTCAGTGCGGTCGTGGGCCTTGGTGATGCCCACGCTGGAACCGGCGTTGGCGGGCTTGACGAAGATGGGCCAGCCCAGCTTGGCGATGACGCCGTCACAGACGCCCTCGGGGTCGCACTCGATCTCCCAGCGGGTGGCGGAGAGCCACTTGGTGTGGGGGATGCCGGAAGCGTCGAACATAGCGTTGGCCACTGCCTTGTCCATGCAGACGGCGCTGGCCAGAACGCCGCAGCCAACGTAGGGGATGCCGGCCAGCTCCAGCAGGCCCTGCACGGTGCCGTCCTCGCCCCACAGGCCGTGGAGAACGGGGATGACCACATCGGCGCGGACCTTCTCCACCTGCCCGGCGGGGGTAAAGAGGATGAGGCCGTGGTCGGCGCGGTCGGGGCTGACCACGCAGGGCATATTGCCCGGAAGCTCTTCCCAGCTGCCGTCGGCCATCTGGGCCGAGGTAGCTTCGGTGTAGAGCCAGCGACCGTCTTTCGTGATGCCGATGGTCAGCAGCTCGTAGCGCTGGCGGTCGAGCTGGTCCACGAAGGTACCGGCAGACACGCGGCTGACCTCGTGCTCACTGGACATCCCGCCGAACAGGACGACGACGCACATTTTATGTTCAGAATCAGATAACATAATCGATCTCTCCTGATCTCAGGGCCGCTGCACCCGGCAGACAGGCCCAAAATTTAGTCTATATCCATAGATACACTTATTATATAATATTTATGTCCGGGATGCAAGCGCCGCCGCACAGACAGGCCGGGAGAAAGAAAAAGCAAAAAACCAGAAAAAACGCAGGATTTCCGCTTGACGAATGGAAAAAGACGTGATACAATGATAACACCTCTTTTGCGGGGTTATTAAGTGCGCCTGTTTAGAGGGCACACCCGCAAGCCGAGGGAGGTTCAAAACAACCGTTATAATGGAGGTGTCAACAAATGACCGTTAAAATCACTCTGGCCTGCACCGAGTGCAAGCAGCGCAACTACAACACCACGAAGAACAAGAAGAACAACCCCGATCGTCTCGAGATGAAGAAGTACTGCCGCTTCTGCAAGAAGCACACCGTTCATCGCGAAACCAAGTAAGAAAGGCGGACAACATCATGGCAGACAAAACCGAGAAAAAGCCGGGCTTTGTGGCCAGAATGAAGGCCGCCGTGAAGGGTTTTGCCGCAAATGCGGCAAAGTTCTTCCGCGACACGAAGAGCGAGCTGAAAAAGGTCGTGTGGCCGTCTAAGGCGGACATCAAGACCAACACCGTCGTGGTGCTCGTGACTGTGGCGATCGCAGCCGTCGTGATGATCGCACTGGATGCCGTCTTCGGCGGTATTCTGGGCCTTATCATCGGCGCTTGAATCATCTTGAAACGGAGGGTCAACCAGAATGGAAGAGCAGTCCAATGAGGCTCTTTGGTATGTCGTGCATACCTATTCCGGCTACGAAAACAAAGTGGCAACGGACTTACAGACTATGGTGGAGAACCGCCGCCTGCAGGATCTGATCTGCGACATCAAGGTCCCGACCGAGATGGTCCCCGAGATCAAGGACGGCAAGGAGCGTATGGTGGAGCACAAGCTGTTCCCCGGCTACGTTCTGGTCAAGATGGTCATGAATGACGACACTTGGTATGTCGTGCGCAACACGCGCGGCTGCACCGGTTTCGTCGGCCCTGCCTCGAAGCCTGTCCCCCTGACCGCTGAGGAAGTGGAGAAGATGGGCGTCGAGAAGGCGGCTCCGCTGACCGTCGATTTCAAAGTCGGCGATACCGTGCAGATCACCGCCGGCCCTCTGGAAGGCTTTATGGGCCTTGTGGAGGGGATCGATACCGAGAGCTTCAAAGTCAAGCTCAAGGTCAATATGTTCGGCCGCGAGACGCCCGCAGAGGTGGACATCGCGCAGGTCGAGCTGCCGTAACCAACCGGCACAGACCGTTCTACCAAGGTAAGACCGCAGTGCGGTTCTTATAGAGCGTGCACATCGGGTGCGCGCTCGTGGGAGGCGCGGAGACACCGCGCCGCAACTCACCACAGATTTTTGGAGGTGCATTTACTATGGCACAGAAAGTTACTGGCTACATTAAGCTGCAGATCGAGGCCGGCAAGGCGACTCCGGCTCCCCCTGTTGGCCCTGCTCTGGGTCAGAAGGGCGTCAACATCATGGCCTTCACCAAGGAGTTCAACGAGCGTACCAAGAACCAGATGGGTTATGTCATCCCCGTCGTCATCACCGTCTACGCTGACCGCTCCTTCAGCTTCATCACCAAGACTCCTCCGGCAGCTGTTCTGATCAAGAAGGCCGCTGGCATCAACACCGCTTCCGGCAAGCCCAACAAGGAAAAGGTCGCTACTCTGACCGCCGCTCAGGTGGAAGAGATCGCCAAGACCAAGATGCCCGACCTGAACGCTGCTTCTCTGGAAGCTGCATGCAGCATGGTCCGCGGCACCTGCCGTTCCATGGGCATCACTGTCGAGGGCTGAGACATAAACAGTGGGAGGGCATAACACTGCCCGCATGACCACACAGGAGGATATACAATGAAACATGGCAAGCACTATGTCGACGCTGCAAAGCTGGTCGATTCTACTAAAATGTACGATGTGAACGAGGCTCTGGAGCTGGCTTGCAAGACCGCTTCTGCCAAGTTCGACGAGACCGTCGAGCTGCACGTCCGTCTGGGCGTCGATGGCCGCCACGCTGACCAGCAGGTCCGCGGCGCTGTCGTCCTGCCCAACGGCACCGGCAAGACCGTCCGCGTCTGCGCTATCGCAAAGGGCGCTGCTGCCGCTGCTGCTGAGGCAGCCGGCGCTGATATTGTCGGTGATGATGAGCTGATCGCAAAGATCGCCGGCGGCTTCATGGACTTCGACGTTGTCGTCACCACCCCCGACATGATGGGCCGCGTCGGCCGTCTCGGTAAGGTGCTGGGCCCCCGCGGCCTGATGCCCAACCCCAAGGCTGGTACTGTCGCTCCCGATCTGGGCAAGGCAGTCACCGAGGCCAAGGCTGGTAAGATCGAGTACCGTCTGGACAAGCAGAACATCATCCATGTCCCCGTGGGCAAGGCTTCCTTCGGTGCAGAGAAGCTGTACACCAACCTGGATACCGTCATGAGCGCCATTGCAAAGGCTAAGCCCGCCGCTGCAAAGGGCACTTACTTCAAGAGCGCTACCATCGCCACCACCATGGGCCCTGGCATCCGTCTCAACACCCTGAAGTACGGCGTCTGATTTTTGGATCAAGAGTACTTTTTTGAAAAAATTCAAAAAAGTACTTGACAACTCCGCACGTTTGCGGTAAAATAATCATGCTGTTTTTGAGACAGCAGGTGCTGGAGTCCAGCGTAAGGCTATGCCGCCTGCCGAGAAACGCGCGTAAAGTTGCTTTATGCCTCTTTCTCGGCCGAGTGCGGGAAAGAGGCTTTTTTCGTTGCTCACCAGCTTTCGATATAAGTTTTTGAAACGAGGTGAAACCGAATGCCCAGTGCAAAGATTCTTTCTGAGAAGCAGGCTTACGTCGCTGATCTGAAGGCAAAGTTTGAGAGTGCGGTTTCCGGCTGCGTCGTCGCTTACGGCGGCATCAACGTCGAGAACGACACCAAGCTCCGTAAGGAGCTGCGTGAGGCAGGCGTCGATTACATGGTCGTGAAGAACACCATGCTGCGTCTGGCTGTCAAGGGCACTTCTCTGGAGGCTCTGGCTGAGCAGTTCAAGGGCGATACCGCTATCGCTTTTGCTCACGAGGAGGACCCTATGTCCGCTGCCCGCATCCTGTGCAAGTATCAGGATGGCGATAAGTCCAAGAAGTTCGTCGTGAAGGCAGGCTTCATGGAGGGCAAGGTCATGGACGCTGCCGAGACCAACGCCATCGCAAAGCTGCCCAACCGCGAAGGCATGCTGTCCATGTTTGCAGGCGCCCTCACCAGCACTCTGTCTGGTCTGGCTGTTGCAATGCAGGCTTATGCCGACAAGCAGGAGGAGCCTGCTGCCTAATGGCTGCATGACCGCTGCTTAAAACACATCTGAAACAAACAACAAACCATTTATATTGGAGGGTTACTACTATGGCTTCTGAGAAGATTACTGCCATCATCGACTCCGTCAAGGAGCTGTCCGTTCTGGAGCTGAAAGAGCTGATCGACGCATACTGCGAGGAGTTCGGCGTTTCTGCTGTTGCTGCTGCTGCTCCCGCTGCTGCTGGCGCTGCTGCTGCCGCTGAGGAAGAGAAGACCGAGTTCGACGTTATCCTGGTCGAGGCTGGCGCTGGCAAGATGGGCGTCATCAAGCTGGTCAAGGAGATCACCGGTCTGGGCCTGAAGGAGGCTAAGGCTATCGTTGACGGCGCTCCCAAGGCTGTCAAGGAGAAGGCTTCCAAGGCTGAGGCTGACGACATCAAGAAGAAGCTGGAGGATGCCGGCGCTAAGGTTGAGGTTAAGTAATTTAATCTCCCCGAAGTTGGCTTCTTGAATTTCGATTCTTGAACAAAGAGACGCTCTCGCTGCAAGGCGGGAGCGTCTTTTTTCGTTTGTGCTTGACAAACCCTGCGCGGGTGTGTTATCTTTTAGATGTTAGCTGACCCTTCTGCTGACGGATCTTGTGGAGCACCACAGTGCGGAAGGGAAGAAAAGCTTTTTGCCGACCGTCTGGGCAGCCTTGCGTAATGGTGCGCAAAGCTGCCTTTTTTGCTATCAAGGAGGATGCTGAACATGAAGTCTGACATCGAGATCGCACAGGAAGCCAAAATGAAGCCCATCGCAGAGATCGCCGCCGGTCTGGGCCTTGCCGACGAGGACGTGATCCCCTATGGCCGCTACAAGGCCAAGATCAACCACCGCCTCATCCATAAGGCCTCGAAGCAGGGCAAGCTGATCCTCGTCACGGCCATCAGCCCCACCCCCGCAGGCGAGGGCAAGACGACCACCAGCGTGGGTCTGGCCGACGCCATGAATGCGCTGGGCAAGAAGACCATGCTCTGCCTCCGCGAGCCTTCCCTCGGCCCCGTTTTTGGCGTCAAGGGCGGCGCAGCCGGCGGCGGCTATGCGCAGGTGGTGCCGATGGAGGACATCAACCTCCACTTCACCGGTGACCTTCACGCCATCGGCGCAGCCAACAACCTGCTGGCCGCGATGATCGACAACAGCATCCAGCAGGGCAACCCCCTGAACATCGACCCCCGCCGCATCACTTGGAAGCGCTGCATGGACATGAACGACCGTCAGCTCCGCTTCATCGTGGACGGTCTGGGCGGCAAGGTCAACGGCACCCCCCGGGAGGACGGCTTCGACATCACCGTCGCCAGCGAGGTCATGGCCATCTTCTGCCTCGCCACCAGCATCTCCGACCTGAAAGAGCGCCTCGCCAAGATCGTCTGCGCCTACACCTACGACGGAAAGCCCGTCACCGCCGGGGAGATCGGCGCGGCCGGTGCCATGACCGCCCTGCTGAAGGATGCGCTCGACCCCAACCTCGTCCAGACCCTCGAGAACAACCCCGCCATCATCCACGGCGGCCCCTTCGCCAACATCGCCCACGGCTGCAACAGTGTCATGGCCACCAAGCTCAGCCTCTCGCTGGCCGATTACGTCATCACCGAGGCCGGATTCGGCGCAGACCTCGGCGCGGAAAAGTTCCTTGACATCAAGTGCCGCTATGCGGGCATTGCGCCCAGCGCCTGCGTGCTGGTGGCGACCCTCCGCGCCCTCAAGAGCCACGGCGGTGTGGCAAAGGCGGACCTGAACGCCCCCAACCTCGAGGCCGTCAAGAAGGGCGCTGCCAACCTTGTCCGCCACATCGACAACATGAAGAACGGCTTCGGTCTGCCCGTGGTGGTGGCAATCAACGCCTTCCCCACTGACACCGCCGAGGAGCAGGCCTACGTCGAGCAGGTCTGCGCCGAGCAGGGCGTGCCCTGCGTCCTGAGCGAAGTCTTTGCCAAGGGCGGCGAGGGCGGCAAGGCGCTGGCAGAGAAGGTGCTGGACATCATGGAGGACTGCTCCGTCCAGTACACCTACCCGCTGGAGATGCCTCTGAAGGATAAGATCAGCGCCATCGCCACGAAGATCTACCGCGCCGACGGCGTGAGCTACAGCGCTGCTGCCGCCAAGACGCTGGCCGAGCTGACGGAGATGGGTTACGGCGATCTGCCCGTCTGCATCGCCAAGACCCAGTACAGCTTCAGCGATAATGCCAAGCTCACCGGCGCGCCCACCGGCTTTACGATGGAGGTGCGTGAGGTGCGTCTGGCTGCGGGTGCCGGTTTCGTGGTGGTCATCTGCGGAAACATCATGACCATGCCCGGTCTGCCCAAGAAGCCCGCTGCCGTGGGTATCGATGTGGACGCTGACGGCAAGATCACAGGCCTGTTCTAAACGAAATTTCGTTCCATTCCTGCCCCTGCTGTCCCTCGGGATGGCGGGGGCTTTTTTGTGATATAGCCCAAAAAGTTAGTCGATAATTGTGCACCTTGCTCTGAAACTGTGTACAAAGGGTGTGAGATTTGAGAAAAAAGTCTTCATACGGTTTACAAAAGTGTAACAAACTGTTATACTTTACAGCAGTGAATATAGCAGTTTGCGTTTTTAATGCACAAGCAACATCCGCAAACTGCATATCGCAAATATGCTATTTTGATAGGCACTATTTTTGAAAATTGCGATAATAGCTGAAGGGATGAGTCAAACATGGAATGTGCGCCGCACCGGATGTGGAAGAAACTGATGGCCCTTGTGCTGTCGCTCGTGATGATGGCTGTGATGCTGCCGGGAGCGCTGGCCGTAGACCTCAATGTGGACGCAGGCTTCTACTTCAAACAGAGCCGGGGCGGAACCTGTACGCTGGCTTCTGCCGCCATGATGCTTCGCCGCCGCGCTTTTCTGGACGGCCTGACCGACTGGACGGATGTGACCGAGAACAGCGTCCGGGGCAGTGCATGGTCCGGGGGACTGGCCCACAGTTTCAACTATAATGCCATGCAGGTGGGCTACGCCACCCTGCCCTCCGGCACGGAAGCCAAGAAGCAGACGCTCATCCAGCTGCTGGCCGAGCACCCCGAGGGCATCGTCCTCTATGACCGCAGCCGTCCCCACGCCGTTCTCCTGACGGATTACACCGACGGCGTCTTCTATTGCTCCGACCCGGCCGGGAGCGTTTCGCTGGGCCGCGTGCCCATCTCGGCAGCAAGCATCTCCATCGCGGGGGCGTCCTGCTACTGGTACATCACCTCGGATCAGAACAGCGTCACGGCCTCGCCGGACAGCCTTCGTCTGGAAGGAATGCACTACCCGGTCAACATCCGCACCGGAAAGGGCATGAGCGTGAGCGGCATCGCCGCCAGCGCCTCGAACGCCGTACTGACGGAGGTTGAGGTGGTCATCCTTGACGCCAACGACCAGACCGTCCAGAGCGCCGAAGCGGCCCCCAACGTGTCCAGCTGGTCGCTGAAGAACCTCGACAGTCAGATCCGCTTCGGTGAGCTGCCGGAGGGCAGCTACACCTACATGGTCGTCCTGACTGACTCCAATGGGCAGACCCTTTGCTTCATGAGCGACTTCACGGTGTCCGGCAGCGCCAACAGCACCGCTGTCTACTGGTCTGTGCAGGATCCCTCCGGCTCGAAGGTGAGCCAGATCGTTCAGGAGGTCGAAGCGGCAGCTGTCGAGGCAGTGGAGTCTGGCTCTGAGGCCGTAGGCGAGACGAAAAAGAACATCTGGAGCTGGCTTCTGGGCTGAGTTTCCGAAATAAGAACAGGGTGGTCAGCACTTGCTGACCACCCTGTTTTTGCGTCACCGGCAGAGCTGGGTGCCGGGGAAATAGTGGGCGAGGATGTCTGCATAGCCCTGCCCCTGCTCGGCCAGCGCCTTTGCGCCCCACTGGCTCAGGCCGACGCCGTGGCCGTAGCCCCGCGTCGTGATGCAGAAGCCGCCGCCCTGATACCGGAGGGTGAAGCAGGCACTCCGCAGACCCAGTGCCCGCCGGAGAGCCGCGCCGGAGACGGTCTGGCCGCAGACGGGCAGAGAGGCGACATAGCCGGAGGCCGTCAGGGTCGGTTCGCCGAACCATTGCCCGGGCGCGGCAGGGTCGGCGGCAATGCCCAGCCCCTCCGAAAGGAGCTGCCCCGTCTGCGCGGCAGAGAGGGTGAGCGTGACCTCGTAGTTGTCGGCGGACAGGTCGGTGCTGCTGTCCACCGGGACGAGATAGGGGAGGGCGCTGCCCCAGACGTTCTCGCTGGCCTCGGTGCGGCCGTTGGAGAGGGCAAAATAGCTCGTCCCTGCCGCCGCGCCGTCATAGCAGAGGACATCGCCGAGGACGGAATCCACGAGGGAGGAGAGCCGGGCATAATTGGCCTCGTAGTCGGTGCCCCAGTAGCTGTGGAGGACGGCGTCGGTCAGATAGCCCTGCCGCCGCGCCGGGTCGGCGGAGAGCCAGCTGCCGTTGGCCGCAGAGGCGTGGTCGCGGCAGTAGAGGGCGTAGCTGTGGGCTGCGACGATCTGGGCTTTGAGGGCCTCGTCCGGCCACGAGAGCGGCATCTCAGCCGCCGCTGCCCCGATGAGATAATCCCGCTTCGGCACCTGCTGCACTTCGCCGGTGGTACTGTCCTCGATGAGAAAGAGGTCTGCATCGCCTTCGTAGGCGGCAGGAGCGGCCTCCGGGGCGGCCGGGGCGGCGCTGGACGCGGGGGAAGGAGCGACGTCCGCCCTGCGGCCCAGCACCGCCCGGGCCAGCCGATAGCCCGCCAGCGGCAGAGCGCTGCCCAGCACGAGGAGCAGGGCACAGAGGAGCAGAAAGGCTTTTTTCACTGAGAACATCCCTCCCGGACAGACATTTTACTCTCAGTCTACCGGCTGACGTCAGCAAAAAAGCGCACAAGAAAGGAATGCCTTGCATTTCAGCCGAAAGCGCGTTATCATATTCTATAAGATTCTCCCCAGAGGGGATAAAATTCGAGGATGACAGATGAATTCTTTGATCTTGGTTTCGCTTATCCTGAGTGTGCTGCTGGGCATTTTCCGGGGCATCGACCTGACGTTCTGGACGGACGCAGAAACGGGCCTCTGCGTGGTCGGTCCGGTCTGGCTGCGGTATGTTGCGCTGGCTGCGGTGGTCGGCATCGCTGTGGCGGCGGGCCGCGGTGGTCAGCCGAAGCCTGACGCGCTGCGGGGGCGGTGCATCCCCTCCGGCGTCGCGGCACTGGCGGCAGCGGTCTGCTATGGAGAGACCGCTGTGCTGCGCATCCTCTGGATGCACAGCAGCGTGGTGATGCTCCTGCGCGCAGTGCTGGAGGCGCTGTGCGCGTTCTGGATGCTCGGGCTGGGGCTGAGCTGGCTGCGGAAGGATTGGAAGGCCCCCACCCGCAGCCTCACGCCCGCCGTGCTGGGCAGCGTCATCTTTTACTGGTGCGTGCTGGCCCGCTTCATGGAGAACAGCTCCAGCTGGCACCGCGTCGCCCCCACTGCGATGGTCTGGCAGCTGCTGGCGGGGCTGGTGTTCCTCTCGGCGCTGGCCCGGGCGATCTATCTGCCCGGCACCTCCGATGGCCGCACCCTCTGCGCCGGGGCACTGGCGTCCTTCGCGCTCTGCCTGTGCTGGGAGGTGCCCAGTGTGGTGCAGATTCTGGCAGAAAACGGCAGCGCTGCCCTCCTGACACCGGAGCTGCTGTTCCGGCTGGGGCTGTGCTGCGTGGGTGTGCTGGGGGGCTTGTGCGCCGTGCGGTGCTGCCGTGCTGGACAGGGTGCATAAACCCATCAGCAGCCGGTTGGTTGAATTGCTCAAAACAGCACACCTTTCCCGGATAAAATAGTACAAAAGCAAAAAAGTGTGAAAACGACTTGTTAATTTTTTGGCAGGCACTTGAAACTTTTGCCGTTTTGGTCTAAAATAAGAGTACCGTGAATTATCCGAATCAGGGTAAGAAACATTTAGGAGGTACTATTAACATGGCTGTTAGAGTTGCTATCAATGGTTTTGGTCGTATTGGCCGTCTGGCTTTCCGTCAGATGTTTGATGCTGAGGGTTACGAGGTCGTCGCTATCAACGACCTGACCAGCCCCAAGATGCTGGCTCACCTGCTGAAGTACGATACCGCTCAGGGCTCCTTCTGCGGCAAGATCGGCGAGAACAAGCACACCGTCGAGGCTACCGAGGATTCCATCATTGTCGATGGCAAGGAGATCAAGATCTACGCTGTTAAGGACGCTAAGGATGCTCCTTGGGGCGAGCTGAACGTCGATGTCGTTCTGGAGTGCACCGGCTTCTACACCAGCAAGGAGAAGAGCATGGCTCACATTCAGGCTGGCGCTAAGAAGGTCGTTATCTCTGCTCCCGCAGGCAACGACCTGAAGACCATCGTTTACTCCGTCAACGAGAAGACCCTGACCAAGGAAGATCAGGTCATCTCTGCTGCTTCCTGCACCACCAACTGCCTGGCTCCTATGGCCGACACCCTGAACAAGACCTACCCCATCGTCTCCGGCATCATGACCACCGTTCATGCTTACACCGGCGATCAGATGATCCTGGATGGTCCTCAGCGCAAGGGCGACCTGCGCCGTGCTCGTGCTGGCGCACAGAACATCGTCCCCAACAGCACCGGTGCTGCTAAGGCCATCGGTCTGGTCATCCCCGAGCTGAACGGCAAGCTGATCGGCTCTGCTCAGCGTGTGCCTGTTCCCACTGGCTCCACCACCATTCTGGTCGCTGTCGTCAAGGGCAAGGACGTCACCAAGGAGTCCATCAACGCTGCTATGAAGGCTGCTACTTCTGAGTCCTTCGGCTACAACGAGGATCAGATCGTTTCCTCCGATGTCATCGGTATGCGTTACGGCTCTCTGTTCGATTCCACCCAGACCATGGTCGCTAAGATCGACGACGACACCTATCAGGTTCAGGTCGTGTCTTGGTACGACAACGAGAACTCCTACACCTCTCAGATGGTCCGTACCATTAAGTACTTCGCTGAGAACTGCTAATCGCGTTCTTGCGCTCAAAAGTGCTTGAGGTGGCGTGCTGAATGACAACTAGTATTGGCTTTGCTGATACGAACATGCTGTGATTGGTACGACAACAGGATATTGAGTTCAACACCCTTCCTTTTGCGGGTTTCCGTGAGAGGAAGGGTGTTTTTGTTATGTTGTTGAGAGAAGCAAGAGATGGATTTTTGTTTAATTGTGAGTGTCGGCACTTGGCAAAAGGGTCGATTCGTAGTTAAAAATCTGGAAGGGGACACTGACCCGGTAGAATGAGTGTGTTATTCCATCTCCCCAGACCCAATTGAAACCTAGTTGCAGAAGGCCTCTGTCTTTCACAGAAATGTGATTGACAGAGGCTTTTTTAGCGCAAAAAAAAAATAACCTGACCTATGCAAAAGAGCACAGATCAGGCTGACGGTGGATATAAAATTCTAAAATCACGTTAAAAAGAGAGTGCACATTGTAAGGAATCTCGACCAAATCGCTCGGTGAGCTATTGAATTTCCTGCTCCAGCTCATCGAACAGTGCACAGGAAAAGAACTGACCAAGCGTGATATCAAGGCCATCACAGAGTTTTTTGATGGTGGCGATGGACACACGCTGACGGGATGGGTCGAGCATACTATATACCGTAGATGGTGTTACACCGGCGCGGGTCGCTAACTCATTGGGACGAATTCCACGCTGGTCGCAGAGCTGTTTAAAGCGTTTGGCAACGGCATCTTTTACAGTCATGATGAAGTTCACCTCAACATGATAGTACAGAAGTTTGCACAGGTCGGTATACGCAATTGCGTATATTATAAGAATGTTTTATGCTATAAGAGATACGCGGTTGCGTAATGATAGGCGAATGCAGTTATAGATAGGGTAAAAAAGTATCCTTCACATGGAAAATGAAAGACCGCGGCAAAAATCGAGCGTTATTCCATCATATTCGGCGCTTTCACACCCCTCATAGACACCTGATGGGAGAATATTCGGTTCAGCTCCCGGCGCTTTCGGGTCAGGTCAGAATGCACATAGCGCTGCAAAGTGATATTGGCGTTGGCGTGTCCTAACAATTCGCTGAGGGTCTTTACATCGCACCCCGCTTGCAGACAGGTCGTTGCAAAGGTATGGCGCAGCGCGTGCGGACGTACCTGCCGGACAGTTGCCTGCTTCAGATATGCCTTGATACTTTTTCGGTAGCAGCGGGGTTCAGTGGGCTTAGACTCATTGCTGGACAGAAACCATGTGGCATTGCTGGCGTTTCCGCGCAGCTTCTTTAGCATAATAAGCAGCTGTTTTGGGATTGGGATTTCCCGGCGGGAAGTGCGGGTTTTAGGTGTTTGGACGACCACCTTTGTGTGACCATTTCCGCAGGAAATTCGACAGACCGTCCGATTGATTATCAGTGTACCGAGTTTCAGGTCAAAATCACCCCATTGCAGGCCGCAGATTTCACCAATGCGGAGTCCTAATTCCAGCCCTAGCAGTAAGCCGATTTTGCGGGGTGTGGGGCTCTCCTGTACATATTGATAAAGCCGCTGCTGCTCCGCCGGGGAAAGAAGCGCAGAAATTTTGTCGATGGTTTTTGGCAGCGCTACTTCCAGCTCCATCGGGCGGATCAGGCGCAAATGTGCGGCATATTTGCAGATACGCCGTAGCATTGAGAGGCATTCTCGGGCAGAGGAACTTCCCAACGGTTTGTGTGCGGCATCTGCGGGCGCGATGATCTGCTGCATGGCCTGTTCCAGAAAGCTTTCCTCAAGGGATGCAACGGGCACTTCGCTCAAAACCGGAAGAAGATACTTGTGCAGTGTGTACGAATAATGCGCATAGGTGGATTCTTTTATACTGTTCCGCAAGGAGTGCAGCCACACCTCAGCCAGCGCTTCAAAGGTCAGGTCGGTCCTTTTCAGGTTGTAGAAACCTGCCTCCGCTTTTTTCTGGATCAGCACCCGTTTGACCTCCGCATAGGCCGTACCATAAATATAGCCCCACTGGATTTTTCCTTCCGGCGTGCGTGCCTTGATGTATCGGCCTTCCCACCGGCCATCCTTGCGTTTATGTATGTTTTCGCCCCGTCGTGCCATTTCTGTTTCCTCCTGCAGCTTGGACACCCACCTGACCACTTATTTTGTCCACCTTCGTTTTCAACTGGATTTTTCATGAAAAACTGAGCAATTTGCAAAAAGTTTCGGCTTCTGCGAAGTTTTTTCTAAGGCTGGGTGGGATCATTCGTATGGATTTCTATTGAATTCCAGATATAGCCATGATAAAATAATAGGAGAATGCAGACAATATTATTTAAAACTGGTATCCTCCATTTTCCATGTGAAGGATACCCCTTTATTGCGGAAAGGGGGAACAGGATGGCATTGCGGCTGTTTGAGCACAACGAAAAAGCGTACAAATCAGCGATTCAGATGATGGAGCAGTACGGCAAAGCCGCTATTGTTCATCCCACCGGCACCGGAAAGAGCTACATCGCGTTCAAGCTGATCGAGGACAACCCGGAGAAGGTCGTGATCTGGCTTTCGCCCAGTGAATATATCTTCAAGACCCAGCTGGAAAGTCTGAAAAGGAACGACCCGGATTTTCCGTTGGCAAATGTTCATTTTTATACCTACGCCAAACTGATGTGCTGTACGCAGGCACAGCTGGACGAAATCGCGGCGCAGAAGCCTGCCTATATTATACTCGATGAATTCCACCGTGCCGGTGCGGAATGCTGGGGCGAAAGCACGGTGGCTTTATTAAAGTTATGCCCGGACGCAAAGTTGCTGGGGCTGACAGCGACAAACATTCGGTATCTGGATAATAACCGCGACATGGCAGAAGAACTTTTTGACAGTCGTGTTGCGAGCGACATGACCCTTGGCGAAGCAGTCGTCAGGGGGATTTTGCCTGCCCCGAAATATGTGACTACAGTTTATCAGTACCAGAAAGCCCTCGCAAAGTATCAGGCGCGGGTGGATAGCCTGCGGGCACCGGGCATTCAGGACGTGAACCAGAAATATCTGGACGCACTCCGCCGTGCACTGGAACAGGCGGACGGTCTGGACAGGGTCTTTGCCCATCATATCACGAACAAGAGCAGCAAATACATCGTGTTCTGCGCCAACAAGGAGCACATGGACGAGATGGTTTCCCATGTGCCGGAGTGGTTCGCCGGGGTTAACCCGGACGTGATGGTGTACGAAGCCTACTCAGATGACCCGAACACCGACAAGGCTTTTGCGGACTTCAAGACGGACACCAGTGACCGGCTGAAACTGCTGTTCTGCATCGATATGCTCAACGAGGGTGTCCATGTGGAGGGAATTTCCGGGGTCATCCTGTTCCGACCTACCATCTCACCCATTATCTATAAACAGCAGATTGGCCGGGCTTTAACTGCTGGGGACAATACGACACCACTTATCCTAGATGTTGTCAACAATTTCGAAGGTTTAACCAGTATTTCCGGCCTGCAAAGCGAGATGCAGGAGGCCGTTCACCGGCTCTATGCCAACGGTGAGGGTGACAAGATCGTGACCGAGCGGTTCGAGGTCATCGAGCAGGTGCATGACTGCCGGGTGCTGTTCGAGCAGCTGCAGGCAAGCCTTTCTTCTAGTTGGGAGCACTATTTCTCCGAGGCGAGCATCTACTACGCAGAGCACGGCGACCTGAACGTCCCGAAACTGTATACCACGCCTAGCGGTCTGAGTCTTGGTGTGTGGCTGGTCACCCAGCGCCGGGTGCGCGAGGGACAGATTCAAGGCAATCTGACCGAGCAGCAGATCGCGCGGCTGGACAGCATCGGGATGGTCTGGGGAAACCGGAAAGAAATTGCGTGGCAGCACGGATTTGAGGTTGCAAAGAAATACCACGACACCTACGGAAACCTGATGGTGGCCGGAAAATATGTAGCCCCGGACGGCTATCCCTTGGGGCAGTGGATCCTTAAGACCCGGCAGCAGAAGCTGAATGGCCGCTTGAAGGAAGAACGCATTGCACAGCTTGATGAGATCGGCATGGTGTGGAGCGTTTTTGATGCCAAGTGGGAAAAGGCGTATGCGCTGGCTGCGGCCTATTACGAAGAAAACGGCAACTTGAATATCCCACGTTCCTATGTGACAGCCAGCGGCGAACGGCTTGGATTATGGCTTGCCAGTCAGCAGTGGTCGTACCCGAAAGGAAAGCTGTCGGACGAACAGGTCGAGCGGCTCAACCGCATCGGGATGTACTGGGGCAACCGCAATGACCGCCAATGGAACGAAGGCTATCAGGAGGCCAAGCGTTATTTTGAAGCCTATGGAGATTTGAAGGTTCCAATCAATTACGTTTCACCGGGCGGATACGCCCTCGGAAAATGGATCAAGCGGCAGCGGTACACCCGCCAGAATCCAGAAAAAAGCGGTGCTGTTCTGACAGAGGAGCGCATTGAGAAGCTCGACGAGATTGGGATGCGGTGGGAGAAAAACGATCCGAAACATCTGTCTGAGCAGGCAGTACAAACCGAAATAGTTGCGGCAAAAGCAGGTTGAACTGAGAAATTTATAAGCATGTGAGGAGAAAATGGTTATGAATCCGACCGGAATTGATAAGAAAGTTGAAATCGACCGAAAAGAGAATCTGCGCAAACATCGTCTGTATTGGATCGGGCGTCGGACGCAGGATGTAATCTTGTCGTCGCTGGCATTGGTGGCGCTGTCGCCGGTCATGCTGGCTACGGCCATTGCAATTGTGGTGGATGACCCGTCCGCAGGCCCTGTCTTCAGTCAGGAGCGCATCGGCCGCAACGGAAAGCCCTTCAAGTTCTATAAGTTCCGCTCCATGTGCCCCAATGCAGAGGCAAAACTGGACGACCTGCTGGACCAGAACGAGATGGATGGTCCTGTGTTCAAAATCAAGGACGATCCGCGCATTACCCGTGTGGGCAAGTTTATCCGTAAGACCAGCATCGACGAGCTGCCGCAGCTGTGGAACATCCTGAAGGGTGATATGAGCATCGTTGGCCCCCGCCCGGCACTTCCCCGCGAGGTGGAACAGTACGGCGACTATGAAAAGCAGCGGTTGTATGTGACCCCCGGCCTGAGCTGCTACTGGCAGATCGCCCCGCACCGTAACGACCTCTCTTTTGAGGAGTGGATGGATCTGGATGTGAAATACGTCAAGGAGCGCAGCTTCTGGGTGGATTGGAAGATTATTTTTAAGACGTTTAAGGTGTGTTTGCTGGGGCATGGGGAGTAATGTCTACCTCAAACTTTCAGTGGCGGCATGATGCTCTACGGTGGCGTATAAAACTCATGCAAAATACCCCTACTGCGAGCCTGTTTTATTGCAGAGCAAGGAACGGACATGATACCTTCATTTTTCTGAAGAATTAGAGGCGTAGGTTGAAAGTATTGAAAAGCCCAAAATCTATTTTTCTGGAAAAGTTTATTGCAGAGAAAAGACGGACATGATAACTGCATTTTTCTGGGGAATTAGAGGTAGTAAGGGGGAGATGATTGTTCATGTTGCAACAAGAGGAAGATATGAACTTGTACAGTTTTAACAAGGTGAGTTGGTGTACAGGTTATGACAATAAGGGTCAGCACTTTGAAAAATGGAGTGGCTGTCCATCGGGCTATGACAATAAGACTTAACACTTTGACGGTGCGCTGTCCTTAAGGTTTGTACTGTAAAGTTTCAGTTGAGGGAAATTTGATTACTACTTCAAAGGGTGTGTACTCAATAAAATGATGAGTTTGTTCAGTTGAGGTGATAAACACAGGTGTGAGCAAAAAGCACACACTTGTTTCGGAATAGATTAACTGGGTCTAAAATGAGCCTTACATCAATTGGATGTGGAAATAAACAAGGGGATTATTGAAAACGGAGGAAGAAAATGAGCACAGTTAGCTTAGAGAATAAAACCATTTTAGTCACAGGTGCGGCTGGATTTATTGGCTCCAACCTAGTGAAACGAATTTACCGGGAAGCTCCTTCAGCAACAGTTATCGGCATTGATAACATGAATGCCTACTACGATGTTGCACTGAAGGAGTTCCGTCTGAATGAGCTGGCCAAGTATCCCACATTCACTTTTGTAAAAGGTAATATCGCTGACAAGGCATTGATCACAGAGCTGTTCGAGAAATACAAGCCCGCTGTAGTCGTGAACCTTGCAGCACAGGCTGGTGTCCGCTATTCCATTACGAACCCAGATGCTTATGTGGAAGCAAACCTGATTGGCTTCTATAACATTCTGGAGGCTTGCCGCCATTCTTATGATGACGGTCAGACAGGAGTGGAGCATCTGGTATATGCTTCTTCTTCCTCTGTCTACGGTTCTAACAAGAAGGTTCCGTACAGCACGGATGATAAGGTGGATAACCCGGTTTCCCTCTATGCAGCGACCAAGAAATCTAACGAATTGATGGCTCATGCCTATTCTAAACTGTACAACATTCCTTCCACGGGCCTGCGCTTCTTCACGGTGTATGGCCCTGCCGGTCGCCCGGACATGGCGTACTTTGGCTTTACCAACAAGCTGCTGAAAGGCGAGACGATTCAGATTTTCAACTATGGTAACTGCAAGCGTGACTTTACTTATGTGGACGATATTGTCGAGGGCGTTGTTCGTGTGATGAAGAAAGCACCGGACAAGAAGAACGGCGAGGATGGCCTACCGATTCCGCCGTATGCAGTTTACAACATCGGCAATCAAAATCCGGAGAACCTGCTGGATTTTGTGCAGATTCTGAGCGAGGAACTGGTTCGTGCAAAGGTACTGCCGGAAGATTATGATTTTGAGGCTCACAAGGAACTGGTTCCGATGCAGCCGGGTGATGTACCTGTGACCTATGCAGATACCAGTGCGTTGGAGCGTGACTTCGGATATAAGCCCTCTACTAGCTTGCGCGAGGGTTTACGGAAGTTCGCTGAGTGGTATGCAAAGTTTTACAAATAAGGAAGAATAGGAAAACAAGTCGATGAAGTGTGTTGAGGTTTACAAGGAATTATACCATCAGGAGCCGTTTGATGTGGCGTTTTGCCCGTACCGTATCAGTCCGCTAGGTGCGCATATCGACCATCAGTACGGAAAAATCAATGGATTGGCAATCGACAAGGGAATCCACATGGCCTACCACCCGAAGCAGAACGGTGTTGTGGAGTTGCAGTCCTTGAACTTCCCAAAGCGCGCCCAGTTCTTTGTAAGCGCAGTTCCAGATGAAAAGCAGGGCGACTGGGCAGACCATCTGCGCGGTGCGGCGAAGATACTAGGCGAGAAGTACCGCTTGAAAGTCGGTCTATCCGGAATCATTGAAGGAAGTCTGCCGATTGGCGGATTGTCCTCGTCTGCATCGGTTATTATCTGTTTCTTGTCGGCACTGTGCAAAGTGAATGGTATCCATTTAGAACCAATGGAGATGATCCTTACAGCAAAGGCAGCGGAAAACCAGTATGTTGGCGTTTCTTGTGGCAAACTCGACCAGAGTTGTGAGGTGCTTTCCAAGAAAGACCAACTGCTGTACCTCGACACGAAAGATGATAGCTATGAGCTGATTCCGACTAGCGAGAAGATGAAGCCTTACAAGATAGCGATTTTCTTCTCCGGCTTGGAGCGTTCTTTGAAAAACTCCAAGTACAATTTGCGGCAGGATGAGTGTAAGGCAGCAGCCTATGCACTAATGGGCTATGCAGGGATGGATTATGACACCTTTGCAAATACGCGGCTGCGCGATGTGCCGTATGAGGTGTTTGAAGCCTATAAAGAACATCTGCCCGAATTGTGGCGCAGACGTGCAGAACACTATTACAGTGAGTTCGCTCGTGCCGAAAAGGGTGCAGAACTGTGGCGTAAAGGTGATTTGGAAGGCTACGGTCAGCTGGTTTTCGAGAGTGGCAAATCTTCCATTTATAGTTACGAGTGTGGCTGTGATGAATTGAAAAAACTGTATGAAATTATGGCTGACACTGATGGTATCTACGGTGGCCGCTTCTCCGGTGCGGGATTCAAAGGCTGCTGCATGGCGCTGATTGACCCAGACAAGGCCGAAGATATTGAAGCAAAGGTCACAGCGGAGTATCTGAAAGCGTTCCCGGTATTGGAAGGAAAATATAGCTTCCACTTGTGTGAGAGCGCAGATGGTGTTGAGTTGTAAGAGGGGAGCACATATAGATGAAATGCTTAATTTTGGCAGCGGGCTACGCTACACGGCTCTATCCACTGACCGAGAATTTCCCGAAGCCGCTCCTGAAAGTGGGCGAGAAGTCTATCCTTGATTGGCTGGTGGACGATCTTGTGGATACCACCGATATTGACGAATTTGTGGTGATTTCCAACCACAAGTTCGCACAACATTTTGAGGATTGGAAAAGTAATAAGCAAAAGACGCGGCCTTATGAGATTACTGTGATCGACGATGGGACAAGCACCAATGAAACTCGTCTGGGAGCAGTCAAGGATATTCAGCTGGCGGTAGAAAAGCTGAATCTGGCTGATGATTTGCTAGTTATGGCTGGCGATAATGTGCTGGATTTCAGCCTTTCCAAGTTTGTTGACTTTGCCAAGGAAAAGAATACTTCCTGTGTGATGTGCCATGAGGAAAACGAACTGAAAAAGCAGCAGAAAACAGCAATCATCACGCTTGATAACTCGGATCTGATTACGAGCTATGAGGAAAAGCCAAAGGAACCAAAAGGAAATCTGGCTGTGCCGCCGTTCTATTGCTACCGTGCCTGTGATGTAAAGAGGATTCAGGAAGCACTAAATAATGGCTGTGGCTATGATGCACCGGGCAGCTTTGCGGCTTGGTTGAGCAAGCAGACCCCGATGCACGCTTACATCATGCCGGGTAAGCGGTATGACATTGGCGATATTAACAGCTATGAGTATGTGAAAAGTGTGTTTTCAAAATAAAAACACAAAGAGAGAGGAGAAAGTAATCATGAGAGATTTTAAGGATTTGAAAATTGCCGTGGCCGGAACTGGCTACGTTGGACTTTCCATTGCAACGCTGCTGAGCCAGCATCATAAGGTTATGGCAGTGGATATTGTGCCGGAAAAGGTGGAACTCATCAATAATAAAAAGTCTCCAATTCAGGATGAATACATTGAAAAGTATCTGGCAGAGAAAGAACTGGATTTGACCGCAACGCTGGACGCAAAAGAAGCATACTCTGACGCTGACTTTGTTGTTATTGCGGCTCCTACCAACTATGACAGTAAGAAAAATTTCTTTGATACTTCTGCGGTTGAAGCTGTTATTAAGTTGGTAATTGAGTATAACCCTGAAGCAATTATAGTCATCAAGTCTACGATTCCTGTTGGTTTTACCGCAAGCGTCCGTGAAAAATATCACTGCGACAACATTATCTTCAGCCCGGAATTCCTGCGTGAGAGCAAGGCTCTGTACGACAACCTGTATCCGAGCCGTATCATCGTTGGTACAGATGTAGAGAACGCTCGTCTGGTGAAGGCTGCACATACTTTTGCTGAATTGCTTCAGGAAGGTGCAATCAAGGAAAACATTGACACTCTGTTCATGGGCTTTACCGAAGCAGAAGCAGTTAAGTTGTTTGCTAATACTTATCTGGCTCTGCGTGTTAGTTACTTCAATGAACTGGATACCTATGCAGAGATGAAGGGACTGAATACCCAGCAGATTATCAACGGTGTCTGCCTTGATCCGCGCATTGGTACTCATTACAATAACCCCAGCTTCGGCTACGGCGGGTACTGCCTGCCCAAAGACACTAAACAGCTGCTCGCAAATTATGCCGATGTACCGGAAAATTTAATTGAAGCAATCGTGGAATCGAACCGTACTCGCAAAGATTTTATTGCGGATCGTGTGCTTGAAATTGCTGGTGCTTATGAAGCAAATGACAGCTGGGATGAGAGCAAGGAAAAGGAAGTTGTGGTTGGCGTTTACCGTTTGACGATGAAGAGCAACAGTGATAACTTCCGGCAGAGTTCCATTCAGGGCGTTATGAAGCGCATCAAGGCTAAAGGTGCAACGGTCATCATTTATGAGCCCACCCTGAAAGATGGCGAAAAGTTCTTCGGATCAGTAGTGGTTAATGATTTGGACGAGTTCAAGAAGCGCAGCCAGGCCATCATCGCAAATAGATACGATAAGTGCTTGGATGATGTGAAGGAAAAGGTTTATACGAGAGATCTGTTTGGAAGAGACTAAGGACTTTATGAAGCAAAGAGTGAAGAAAACAGCAACCAGAGAGGGTGCGGAAGATGAATACAGCGGCATATAATCAGAACTTCCAACGCACGGTTCAGAAATCCGATATCCCGACTTGCAATATTATGGGCGTGGATATCGCAGCTATAGACATGGAGTGGCTGCTGCATTATTTGAGCGGGAATATCAAAGATTTGGCGGGTGACTATATTTGCGTCTCAAATGTACATACCACGGTAACGGCGTATGAGGACGAAGAGTACTGCAAAGTTCAAAATGGCGGGATCATGGCGATTCCGGATGGTGGTCCGCTTTCTTCGGTTGGACAACAGCGCGGCTTCGAAAATATGAAGCGTACTACCGGCCCAAGCCTTATGGGAGAGATTTTCAAAATCTCTGCTGAAAAAGGGTATCGACACTACTTTTATGGCTCGACAGATGAGACGCTAGAAAAGCTCTACAAAGTTTTGACCGAAGCATACCCGGGAATTCAGATTTGTGGAATGTATAGTCCTCCGTTTAGACCAATGACGGTAGAGGAAGATAAAGCAATCGTGGAACGAATCAACGGAACTAACCCTGATTTTATTTGGGTCGGTCTTGGTGCACCAAAACAGGAAAAATGGATGGCGGCTCACCAAGGGAGAGTAAATGGCTTAATGATTGGCGTTGGTGCTGGTTTTGATTACCATGTCGGAAATATAGAGAGAGCGCCGGAGTGGATGCAGAAAAGCAACTTGGAATGGCTGTATAGACTGTTGCAAGATCCAAAGCGACTGTTCAGCAGATACTGGCATACAAATACAAAATTCATTTGGAATGCAATAATAAGGGGAAAATGATGGATACCGAAGGAAAAAGCAAAGCTTTCCGGTTCGAGGCGAATGCATTTGATTTAATCCGGTACTGGGCGGCGATAAGTGTAATGATTGGTCACTTTATGTGGATGCTCTCGCGATATACACAAACCGATTCCATAGCAGTGGTTGCAATTACCAGAATCGTTACATTTTTTCCTGGCGTTGTAGTTCTGTTTTCGATGAGCGGGTATCTTATTGCAGCTTCTTATGAAAGGTCGAAAAACAGAAAAGAGTTCTTTGTTAAGAGAATCCTGCGTATGTACCCGGAACTTTGGATATGCACGATAGTAAACTTAATCGTAGTGTGTCTGTTGGTACCGTATTTTCTGGATAAAAGTATCATAGCTTGGCTTTTTACACAAATTTTTGGTATTGCCAATACGCCTGCTTGCTTAAATGATTTTGCAACAGGAAGTATTAATGGTGCACTATGGACGATATTTACGGAAGTGCAGCTTTATTTCGTACTTGGATTTACATATAAGAAAATTAAAAAATTAAGTACGAAAAAGTGGATCGTATTATTGACTGCTTTAGCGGTTTGCAACATCTCTGCTGATTTTTTATCAAATATGGTTGGTGGTGTGGTATCCAAAGGTGTGGAACGCTTCTTTCTGACATACGCACTTTGGTTCTTTATTGGTGTTTTTTGTTATGTCAAGCGAGAATGCCTCGTTTTTGTTTTAACAAAGTATGTGCCGATGATGCTTCTTCTATATGTTATTTTTTATCTGGTGCCAGTAAATATACCGGGATATTATGCAAATATAGCAACTGGAAGTATCCTTCCGTTTCTTGTTATGGGGGGGGGGTACTATCTTCCAGAAATCAGATTACCTTGTGATATAAGTTATGAACTCTTTCTGTATCACTGGATCGTTCTCAATATAATGGTTCATTTTGGCTTGATAGAGAAATTACCATGGATAGTGGGATTGATCGTATTTATTATGGCATCGTTTTTGTCGGCATGGCTATCCTGGAGATTTGTGGGCAAAGGAAAAAAGAAAAAAGGATCGATCAGATAATGAAAAAAAGGATATGTATGATTATTCCAAATCCAATGGTCAAAGGCGGTATCGCGGCCGTTGTGAATGGATACCGCGGATCACGGCTGGAAAAGGATTATGAAATTACCTATGTAGAATCCTATAAAGATGGAAGCAAACTTGACAAGCTTCTGAAAGGAATTTGTGGATATTTTCAGTTCGCGCATGTTTTGTTATTTCATAGGCCAGATATTGTACATATCCACTCTTCCTTTGGCCCGTCATTTTATCGGAAGATGCCGTTTATTTATATGGCATCAATAGCAAAAATTCCAATTATCAACCACATTCACGGAGCAGATTTCGATGAGTTTTTTGTGAACGCATCGGAGGGCAAAAAACAAAGAATAAAAAAGGTATACAACAAATGTTCTGTGCTGATTGCTTTATCTGAAGAATGGAAAGAAAGATTAAGTCGGATTGTTTCGACTGAAAAAATAGTGATTATTGAAAACTATAGTATGCTCCATGAAGATGCTTTTGAAGAGCGCCTGAAAAGAAAATGCAATAACACCGTTCTTTTTCTGGGAGAATTAGGAAAACGGAAAGGCTGCTATGATATACCGGATGTAATTGAAAACGTAAAGCAATGTATTCCGGATGTGAAGTTTATCTTGGCTGGAGCTGGTTCAGATATCGATGAAAAAGCGATAAAGCAGCTTATTCAGGATAAAAAAGTTGAAAAGAATACTGTTTTTCCGGGATGGGTTCGTGGAGAAGAAAAAGATGGGTTGCTTAGAATGGCGGATGTCTTTTTTCTACCTTCATACAATGAAGGAATGCCCATGTCGGTACTGGACGCAATGGGATATGGTTTGCCAATCGTGAGCACTAATGTCGGAGGAATACCCAAAATCGTTCATCAAGGAGAAAATGGTGCCTGCTGTGATCCAGGAAATATTGAACAATTTTCACAAGAAATCATAGAACTTCTTTTAAACAAGGAAAAAAGAGAATCGGCAGAGAGGGCTTCGTACAACATCGTTCAAAACGGATACTCCTTAGAAGCACATCTGCGGTTACTTACAAAAGTATACGAAAGAAAGGAAAATCATAGTGAAACAAATGGAGCATACTGAACCAATGCAGACGGATGCTAACGCGTCAGGCAGAAAAGTCTGTTTTATTATGCCCAATATGGCAGGTGGCGGTGCAGAAAGAGTGGTGAGTGTTTTGGCCGGTCAGTTTGCCGATATGGGAATCGATACGACGCTGTATCTTGTAAAGCAAAATCTTGTGGAATATCCAATTAATCCGCAGGTCAAGCTGGAAGTTTCGCGGTGCGGACGAAAGAAAAATCCAATCGCGCAGATTATGGACATTCGGAGCATAATGAAAGAGAATCCGGATGCAGTCTTTGTTTCTTTTTTGCCGTATCAGAATGTATACCTTGCGGCAGCGAGTGTTTTTTTGAAAAACCGAATTGTAGTTTCTTTGCGAAATGACCCACAGCGTTTGGAAGATGGAAATAAAATGCTTCAATTTGCCACAAGGATTGCTTTTAGGATGGCGGATGGTATTGTTTTTCAAACAAAAGATGCGTTGGATTTTTATTCAAAGGCGATTCAAAAAAAAGGCCGCGTTATCTTGAACCCTTTGCAAAGCAATTTCCCGGATTATAATGTACAAAATACAGAGAAAAAGATCATTACATTTTGTCGGTTACAGCCTCAGAAGAACCTTCGGATGGCAATTAGAGCCTTCAAAGCGTTCCATGATGAAAATCCAGAGTATACCTATCATATTTTTGGAAAAGGCGAGGAAAAGGCAAATCTTCTGAAATTGATCGAAGAACTTGATTTACAGAAATGCGTTTTTATTGAAGCTTTCAAGAAAAATATTCTGGAAGAAGCGAAAAATTATCGTGCGTTTATGCTTACATCGGACTATGAAGGACTGTCTAATTCGATGATCGAGGCAATTGCCATGGGAATACCCTCGATTTGTACAGATTGTCCCATTGGTGGCGCACGGATGATTATTGAAGACGGCAAAAATGGTTTTTTGGTGCCTGTCGGAGATGAAAAGACACTTGTTCAGAAGATGAAGAAGATAACGGAAATAGATACATGTGTAGCTGTTTCGGAGAAGGCGAAAAAACTGAAAGAACAATTGGATGCGTGTGTGATTGCAGAACAGTGGTGCGAAGTGCTTTTTTCTTGAAGAATCGGAGAGGGAGAGAATGTTGAAAATATGGAATTATTGGTTGTAATGTCAGGCCTGAGCGGCGGTGGAGCAGAAAAGAGCCTGGTGTCCTTTTTGGCGACCCTTCAAAAAACACATGCAAAAGATGTCAATGTGGATTTGCTAGTTTTCAGACCGGAAGGACTGTTTCTGCCTCAGGTTCCGGAGAATGTTCATTGGATCTTCGAACCGAAAGAATGCTTTTGCATGAGTTATTCTATCACATCGGAAATGTTCTGGAAAAATGTAACAGGACGAGGTCTTGCGGGGAAAATCAACCACTATGTGGCGAATGCGCTAGAGAAGAATGAATCTGAACTAGATGATATCCAACGGATGTGGAAGCATTGGATCCCTTATATTCCAAAGTTAAAAAAGCATTATGATGTCGCAATCTCCTATATGCACGGTGCTACCAACTATTTTGTGATTGATAAGTGTAATGCGGATAAAAAATACCTTTATGTCCACCATGAGTATGAAGAGCTGATGGCAAATCAGGATTTTGACAGAGCATATTTTTCAGCGGCTAATGGTATTATAACGGTTTCGCCCAGATGCGTGAGCAGCATTCTGAAAGTGTTTCCGGAATTTAAAGAAAAAGTAGTATCAATCGACAATATTTTTTCACCGAGTTTGATTTGTAGCATGGCAGAAAAAGAGTATCCTGCGGAGTATAAAGATATCCCGAAAGATATGGTAAAGCTAGTTTCAATCGGACGGATGAATCCAGTGAAAAGATTTGATCGGGCAATTGAAGCTGCCAAAATTTTGAAAGATCACGGAATTGAGTTTAGATGGTTCCTGGTGGGAGAAGGCGAAGAAAAAGAAAAATTACAGGCGCTCGTTGAAAAGCTTGACTTGTTGAAAGAGTTTGTATTTGTGGGAGTAAAGAGCAATCCGTATCCATACATAAAAAATGCAGATATTTTTGTTCAGACATCGGATAATGAGGGAAAATCGCTGGTACTTGATGAGGCAAAAATTCTGCACTGCCCAGTCGTAGTAACAAACTACATGACAGTGGCAGACGCAGTAAGCAACGAAAAAAATGGATTGATTGCAGATTTTGATCCGCAGTCAGTGGCGCAGTGTATTATGCGGTATGTACAGGAACCAGAACTATACAACAGGATTCAGAGAGAACTGGCATCCCATGAATATGGCAATGAGTCGGAAATTGAAAAATACATGATGCTCTGGAAAAAGTGAAAGCGTGAAAAAATGAAGCATTTTATCATAACAGTTGATACGGAAGGCGATAATCTTTGGACGTGGCATCCAGGTGATGATATAACAACCGAGAATGCAAAGAGTATTCCTCGATTTCAAAACCTCTGCGAAAAATATGGGCTGATTCCAACCTATCTGACAAACTATGAAATGGCCTGTGATGATAGGTGGGTCACTTATGGAGCTGCAAAAGCGAGAGAAGGAAAATGCGAAATTGGAATGCATATTCATGCATGGAATTCTCCGCCTGAATTTGCGCTGGAAAATAGATACGGCGGGAATCCGTACATTACAGAGTATCCAGAAGAAGTTGCGGCAAAAAAGGTGCAGGAACTGATGAAACTTCTGCAAGAACGCTTTGAGATGAATATTACATCCAATCGTTCAGGACGGTGGGCAACAAATGATGCATATTTTAATATCTTGAAACAGGTAGGAATCAAGGTGGATTGCTCTGTTACACCACAGTTGGATCTTTCAAAAATTCCGGGATGTATGAAAAATTGCGGGAATGATTATCGAAAATATCCGCTTAAGCCATATTATCCTGTTGAGGGGCTGCTGGAAGTGCCGATGACGACACGGCATATTCGATGCATGACAGGCGGCTCGTTAAAACATAAGGTCAAGACAGTACTTTTAGGGCAAGAAATATGGCTGAGGCCATTTACAAAATCGATGAAGGATCTGTTGAGACTTACCAGAGCTGTGGAAAAGGATGGGGTAGAATACCTGGAATTTATGGTACATTCTTCAGAGCTTATGGCAGGAGGTAGTCCTTATTTCCGAGATGAAGAGGAAATAGAACTGCTTTACTCGATTTTGGAGAGGTATTTTCAGATGATCGCTGAAAATAAATATCAGGGAATTGGGTTGTCTGACTTTGAAAGGAAGTATAAAAATGCTGAATAAAATCAAAAAAATCTTTACGGATTCGCATAAAGAAGCTCTGAAAGCTGGTATGGTAGAAGGTGAGCGTGTCAGTGTGATGGGGGGGGGGGTAAACTTTGGCTCGGAACCCTATCTAATCAAGCTAGGAGATGACGTTCGTATTTCGTTTGATGTTACGTTTGTGAACCATGATGGAGGAACATGGGCATTCCGTGACAGGAAAGAATATAGAGATGTAATAAAATACGGAAGAATTGAAGTAGGAAATCGCACATTTATAGGATGCAAATCAATTATTATGCCAGGAGTTCATATCGGGGAACGGTGTGTGATCGGTGCAGGCAGTGTGGTTACAAAGGATGTTCCCGATGGAATGGTAGCATGCGGAGTACCGGCAAAAGTAATAATGACAACAGAAGAATATGCGCTGAAAAGTCTGCATGAAATGGAGCCTTATGATAAAGATGCCTATCAGGCAGACAAAAAAGTCTATTTGAAACAATATTTATTAAAAAAATAAGTGGTTTGTAAAAATGAAATAATGAGAGGAAGTGAAAAAGTGGTAAAAAAGAAAACAATATACTTGTTTTTTGCGGCAGTTGTGCTGTTTGCGATTTTGGAACCGACGGCGTTTATTGGTACGTGGGTACATTCTTTCTGCGGATATATTAGAAGCGCTTCCTTCTTTTGCTGTGTAGTAGTCTATCTTTTGGATCGGCAGTATCAGGAGGTGGAAGGCAATATTATTTTGCTTTTTTTGGTCGTCCTTGGAATTACGACGTTTTCCTATCAGGGAAGTTTGACGGCAGACTATTCCTATCTGTTTCGATGCACATTTACAGGAATCGTGGTTCTTCAGTATTTTATGAAACGGGATCCAACCAGGATCTGCAAAACGATGGGTATAATGCTCTCTGTTTTTTTGCTGCTAGATGCCATGACATTCATCTTGCCGGGACTGGATCTGGGTTATGTAACAGATGAGGTCATAAAATGCTTCATAGGTTCTAAAACGACGATTACGTATTACATGATTCCGGCGCTTGCGTTTGATTACACCTATTTGAGCATTTGCCCGAAAAAAGATAAATGGAAAGCAAAACTATGGTTTTTACTGGCAGTTGGAAGTACGATCGCTTACTTGATGCAAATCTTCATTTCAACGGCGGCAGTTTGTCTGGTGTTGATGGTCGGAGCAATGTTTGTTGTGTCAAGGTCTAAAATGATCTCAGAAGTTATTGTCGAAAATGGATTCTGGGTTTCTACAGTGTTGATCGTTTTGTTGATTGCAGGTACGTCTGTTGGATTCGTGAACTATTTTGTTACTGCTGTGTTGGGCGAAAGTGGTGACTTTAACGGGCGGACACAGATATGGCAGATGGCATTTATCAAGATCATAAACAGACCATTTTTAGGTTATGGACTTGGCACAAAAGTTTATTTGGCAGTTTGGCAGCCAACAAATATGAGTGCACATAATTTGTTGGCTGGCATTTTACTTCGTTCCGGCATCCTTGGAATGGCGGCATATTCGTTGATTATTTTTATGTGCTATAAAACAAATCAGAAGCATAAAAAATATTATTTACAGGGATTTATGTTGATGACACTTGTGGTCATGAATATTATGGGATTTTCAGAAGAATTTATTGGATATCCGATTATTTATTTCTTATATTTGCTTATTGCGGATTCTCACAAGTGTTTGGAAAAAAGACAAGAATATGCCGTTTCTGGCGCGATAAAATAAAGAAAAAGGGGAGAAAAATGAATCGTAAAATCGGTGTATTAACATTTCATCGGACTTCCAATTTTGGCTCAAGCCTTCAGGCGTATGGTCTGTATGAAAAAATAAGAGATTTGGGGTATTCGTGTGAAATTATTGACTATCGGTGCCCTGCAATCGAAAAAAGAGAAAATCTAAAACCGGAATTAAAACTATCCGACCCGAAGGGAATCGTTCGTCAGTGCCTTTATGGTCCGGCGATCAAACGAAAAGCCCAAAAGCTGGAGCAGTTTGGAAAAGAAAAAATGATGCTGTCCAAACCATACGAGCCGGATAATATTGGGGAAGCAGAGCCGGATTACAGTAAAATCATTGTGGGCAGTGATATCGTCTGGGGCAGAGATATTACAGAGGATGACTATACTTATTTTCTGGATTTTGTAAGAGATGATTCCAAAAAATATGCATTTTCTTCGTCCGTAGGAAACTGTGACATTCGGGAGAATGAAGAAAAGCTTTCTGGATTATTAAAATCTTTTCAAAGAATTGCAGTTCGGGAAGATGAAGCAGTATCATGGGTGCGGAAAATCTCTGGCAGAGAAGCAGAACAGGTATGCGACCCTACATTGCTCCTGACGATGGAAGAGTGGGAACGAGCAATTCCGCCCAGCAGTTATCCAGAGGATGACTATGTGCTGGTTTATTTCGACAGTGATGACCATAAATGCCTGCATGATGCAATTTCTTATGCGAAGGCAAATAATAAAAAAGTATATTACATCAATTATTACAGACCGGCAAAAAATGCAAAAAATGTAAAGCCCACTTCACTGGAGCAGTTTCTGGGCTTGATCAAACATGCCTCCATGGTCTTTACGGCATCTTATCATGGAATGTTGTTTTCGATATATTTCCATAGACAGTTTTTCTTTTATACGAGAGCCCATAAGTCGAGGGTAATCTCACTTGCAAAGAGATTGGGCGTTTTGGATCGTTGCGGAGATGAACTGGATGTGAGAGCGTGCGAAAAGATCGATTACGCCAGTGTGGACAGAAAACTTCAGGATTTCCGACATGAGTCGGTTATGGTCTTGAAGGAAATGCTGAATGCTTGAATAATGACAGCTTAGGGTTTACGCGAGATCAGTAGTATGAGGTTACAGACTGTAAAATGCTGCTTTGGCTGCGCGGAGTTTTGGGAGAGCAATAAATAAGTCGAAGATGGAGAAAAAGGATGAAAATGATCAGTTTGCCGGAACATGATAGGTGCACCGGTTGTATGGCATGTCTGAGTGCTTGTCCCAAACATGCTATTTCGGTTTCTGAAAATGAGTATGGCGAAGAGTTTCCGAAAATTGATGGATCTTTGTGCATCCGATGCGGAAAATGCCAGAAAGTGTGCCACCTGAACAACAACTTCTTCCCAGAAAAGCGGGCAGAAGAAGTTTATGCGGCATGGAGCACCGATGCAGATACGTGCAGAAAAAGTGCTTCCGGCGGAATTGCAGCGGAATTGTATCAGTTTGCTCTGAAAAATGGGATGCATGCATTCGGCGTGAAATTGGACAAAGCGCATGAGGCACATTATTTTGAGGTGCAAAATAAAAAGGACATAGAAACGTGCCAAAATTCCAAATATGTATTCAGTAAAATGGGGGATACATATGCATCGATCGCGGGATACCTGAACGCAGGAGAAAAAGTTTTGTTTATTGGATTGCCCTGCCATGTTGCCGGTGTTCGGGCATATCTTGGGAAAGAATATGAAAAGCTGTTTTTGGTGGATATCATTTGTCATGGAACTTGTTCGGCACGTTATCTGAAGGAACATATCCACAGCATCGAGGAAAAGAAAAACGAAGAAGCAGAAACTGTTTTCTTTCGCGATCCGCAGTACGGAACAAACAGTTTCATTTTTACATTGCGCGGAGGAAATCGAGTCTTTTATTCTGCACCAGTGGAATATCTTGATTCGTATCAGGTGGGATACCATAAGATGCTGACTTACCGGGAAAATTGCTATCATTGCAGATATGCAAGAGCAGAAAGAGTGGGAGATTTGACGATCTCCGATTTCAGCGGGTTAGGCAGACTGGAACCGTGGACAGAGGAGAACAGGTCGGTATCTTGTGTTATCCCATCTACTCCCAAAGGCCGATTTTTGCTGGACACCCTTCAGCAAAAAAGAAAAATCCAACTGTATCGCAGACCTGCCGAAGAGGCATACCGGTTTGAAAAACAACTGCGGGGCCCTTCAGCTCCGAATGTGCACCGAAAAGAGTTTCTCAAGCTATATTCGGAAGGAAACGGATTTGATGCTTCGGTTCAGTGCGCCTGCAAGAAGGAAATGCAGCGCTATTTTGTGATGCGTACATTCCATGTGAAGGAAATACGGTTGGCGTGCCGAAAACTGGTGCCGACAAAACTTAAGAAAATAATCAAAAAGGGAGCAAAATATTTTTCCGCGTTACAAATAAGGAAAAGAAATCATGAAAAAAATCAATAATTCGTCAACAAGTAAGGCGTTGTTTAAAAATACCGGTATCATTGCGATCGGCCAGATCAGCACGAAAATCGTAAACTTTTTGCTGCTGCCGCTGTATACAGCACTGCTGACTACCGAAGAATATGGTCTGGTAGATCTGTTGACTACATATGCGTCACTCATTGCGGTCGTGATTGGTTTGCAAATGAGTCAGGCGGTATTTCGCTTTCTCGTTACCTGCCGGGATGATGAGCATAGACTGAGAGAAATATCTTCTACGGTCATTCTGGAAACCATAGTGATATTTGTTGGATATATCATTGTTTTTTTGCTGGTGCATCCCTTTATCACAATCGATTATAGGTGGTTCTTGTTGATCTATGTGCTTGCATCCATTTTCTTACAGACTGCTGCTGGAATTGCAAGAGGTTTGGGAAACAACACGGTCTATGCGGCAGGCAACTTTATCTCGGCATTCGTGATGATCGTGTTGAATATCCTCTTTGTTGCAATTATGCGTTTGGGTGTTTCGGCAATGCTCGTGTCGCAGATCGTTGGACCGTTGATCGGCGGCACATACATTTTTGTGTGTACAAGGATCTGGAAATACTTTGACATCAAGGCTGCAAACAAAAAAGATATGAAAATGGTGATGAACTATGCGATCCCGCTTGTTCCGAATGAGCTTTCCTGGACGGTGATCCATTCTTCAGACCGCATGATCATTTCTACATTTGTTTCGATTGCAGCCAATGGACTGATTGCAGTTGCAGCGAAGATATCTACGATTTATACGACATTTTTCTCGATTTTCAATACGTCGTGGACAGAGCAGGTCGTACTTCATTATAAAGATGAAGGCGGACCAGAATATGTCTGTGAGATGTTCGATAAAATGATCACCTTTTTTGCAAGCATTGCAATTGGTATTATCGTATGCATCCCATTGATTTTTACAATCATCGTCAATGAGTCTTTTACAGAGGCGTACGGCTTGATTCCCTGGTATATGATTGCTGTGTTCTTTAACGCAGTAATCGGTATGATCTCGGCAATTTATCTGGTTGAAAATGAAACAAAGCAGGTGGCGTTTTCGACAATGGCTGCGGCTGTGATTAATGTCGTGGTAGACTTTGCACTTGTAAACCAGATTGGAATGTATGCGGCACCCATATCCTCGATTTGCGGATATATGGCAATCAGTTTCTGGCGTCTGTGGGATGTAAACAAGCGGCACTGCCGTATTACGATGTCATGGAAAAAACTGTTGCTATTGATAGTGATGCTGGCAACTGCGATTGCATCGTACTATTCCAGAAAAATTTGGGCAGAAGTCGCAGGATTGATATTCGTGGCGGCAGTGGCTTTGGCATTGAACTATCGCTTCCTGATGGAGTTTGCAGGAATGTTTAGAAAGGAGCGTGGAGAATCAAAATGATGGTAAAAAGCGGAGTGCTGTCCCAAAACAGAAGCTTTCTGTATGGAATTGCAGCGATTTTTGTGTTGCTCGTACATTTTGGAGGGTATCTGCCTTCTGAAGGGGGGGTAACGATTCTAAGTAAACTGCTCTGATATGGGCAGTTGGGTGTGCCGATTTTCGGCTTTTTATCTGGAATAAGCTGCTATTATTCCCTGAGCAGAGGAATACCCCGAAGTGTATTCTGGGAGAACAGAATAAAAAGAACATTCATTCCCTACCTGATTATCTCGGGAAGTTGTAATTTTGTTCTAGACATTCTGATAAAACGAGATATCATGGCATTTTTGATGGATGTTTCAACGCTTTCCTTCTGGCTTTATCATCATGGGCCGTGGTATCTGGCAATGCTGATCCCGGTTTATTTGTGTATGCCATGGTATGGAAAAACCATCGATAACACAAAAAATCGAGGAAGAGCAACATTGATCGCTGGAAGCATTTGGCTGCTTTTGGGTGCTGTTCTTTATTATACAAGCCCCGAACTTTATGATCACCTGCATTTGCTGCATCAAACGGTATTTATTATAATGATTGGCTACTACTGTGGCAAAAAGGTTAGAACCGATATGTCCGTTCCATTAAGTGGTGTCGTAGCGATATTCATAGTGTATGTTGCACAGGTGGTGTTCCGCAAAGCTGGGTTTGGAAACGACTACACAGAAAATATATTTTTTTCCCTGCTGAGCGTTCCATTTTGCTTTGCGGCATCGTATGCAGTCGATTTTTTTCCAAAATTTGTGCTTGCTTTTTTAAAAAAATTGGGAACAGTTTCGTTGGAATGCTATCTTTTTAATACTTACTTCGGTTTTCTGCTGAGAGAATACCTATTTGTTCGCTTCCCCCAAACAACATTTGCTGGCGGGTCGGTGGCATATATATTTTGTGCCGTGCTCGAAATTCTGCTGGCATTGTCCACAATAAAGATAACGGAGATGATGCATAGAAAAATTAAAACATAATGAAATGATTCTGTAAAATATGAGGAGAAAACAATGGGAAAGTATTTTGGAACAGATGGTTTTCGTGGTGAAGCCGGAATTACATTAACAGCAGACCATGCCTATAAAGTGGGTCGCTTTCTGGGCTGGTATTATAACGCTCTCCGTGAGCGCAATGGTGATACCGACCCTGCTCGCATTGTCATAGGCAAGGACACCCGTCGCAGCTCGTATATGTTCGAGTATAGTCTGGTGGCTGGTTTGACTGCTTCCGGCGCAGACGCCTA